>ERZ1674051.7-NODE-7-length-117199-cov-17.448286_pt1 | contig 117199 bp, 94 predicted proteins | sample MGYA00581125_ERZ1674051 | MGnify/ENA primary metagenome ERZ1674051 (study PRJEB41354, sample SAMEA4873326) | human saliva metagenome | biome: human-associated habitat [ENVO:00009003]; feature: mouth environment [ENVO:08000002]; material: saliva material... | reverse complement strand
CGTCCACTACTTTTATCCATACGTGGAGCAACAACCTAATATAGGTCGGCGCGTCAATCTATATAGGTCAGCTCAGCGACCAATATAGGTTCATACCACTCCCTGTATAGAGCGGGAGAAAGCCCCTCCGAGAGTGGAGCGCAATACAGAGTTATCTATTTTATTTATACCGATATATATGGGGCGAATTGGAAGCAGCAAAAGGTTGCCCTACCTTTGCATCACAAATCGAGAGCACCCCCGTGGTGCGCTTCATCACACTTTCAAGAAATTCAGTTATAGATTATGTGTTACATCAACAGCCAGCTCCCCGAGTTCAAGGTCAACGCTTACCGCAAGGACAAGGGTTTCATCCAAGTTTCTAACGAAGACCTCAAGGGCAAGTGGAGCATCCTCTTCTTCTACCCTGGTGACTTCACCTTCGTTTGCCCCACCGAACTTGCTGACCTCGCAGACCACTATGCTGAGTTCCAGGCTCTCGGCGTAGACATCTACTCCGTCAGCACCGACTCTCACTTCGTCCACAAGGCATGGGCTGACGCTACCGAGACGATCCGCAAGATCGAGTACACGATGCTCGCTGACATGACCTTCGAGCTCTCGGCTGCCCTCGGCGTCCTCGGCGAAGAGTCTGGTCAGGCTTACCGTGGTACCTTCCTCTTCAACCCCGATGGCGAGCTGAAGATCGCTGAGATCCACGACAACGGTATCGGCCGTGACGCAAGCGAACTCCTCCGCAAGGTCAAGGCAGCTAAGTTCGTCTACGAACACCCAGGTCAGGTCTGCCCCGCTAAGTGGAAGGAAGGCGACGCTACGCTGACCCCCAGCATCGACCTCGTCGGTAAGCTCTAAGAAGCACCTCTACCCCCAGCCGAAGGTCTTACCTTCACGAAGGCAAGGGCTCAACACAAAACGGGGGAGGTAGAGTCTGCACGACTCTACCTCCCCCGTGCTTCATCTATACCATATATACTTCCTCACTCATTCGACTTACTCTTATGCAGCTCGATCAGAATATCATCACTCAGCTTCAGGGTCTCTTCGCTAACCTGAAGCACCAGTACACCCTCGTCGTCGATAACGCAGGCGACGCCAAGAGCGAAGAGCTCGCCACGATGGCACGCGACTTCGCCAGCACCAGCCCCCAGCTCTCCGTCGAGGTACGTCCCGCTGACGTCCTTCGCCTCAGCATCCTCCGCGATGGGCAGGCTACAGGCATCTCCTTCCGCGCTATCCCTGGCGGTCACGAGTTCACCTCCCTCATCCTCGCCGTCCTCAACGCTGACGGTCAGGGCAAGAACCTCCCCGAAGAGGTCTTCATCCGCCGTATCGCTGCGCTGAAGACGCCTCTGCGCCTCACGACCTACGCTTCGCTCAGCTGTACCAACTGCCCCGAAGTCGTCCAGGCGCTGAACGTCATGGCACTCTACAACGAAGGCCTCGAGCACGAGATGGTCGACGGCGCACTCTTCCAGGACGAAGTGAACGCCCGCAACATCAGCTCGGTCCCCGCCGTCTACGCTGGCGACACGCTCGTACATATCGGCAAGGCTTCCCTCGGTGACCTCCTCGCCGCCCTCGAAGAGAAGATCGGCGCCGAGCCCGTCTCCGCTGAGCCTATCCGCCGTAGCTATGACCTCATCGTCGTCGGTGGCGGTCCCTCAGGTATCGCTTCGGCTATCTACTCCGCCCGTAAGGGTCTCCACGTCGCCGTCGTCGCTGAGCGTATCGGTGGGCAGGTGAACGAGACTACGGGTATCGAAAACATTCCCTCCGTCAGCGCCACGACGGGCACGCAGCTCGCTGCTGACCTGCGCAAGCATGCGGAGATCTATCATATCGACCTCCTCGACAACCGCCGCGTCGAAGCCGTCATCGATGGTGAGACGAAGCTGGTGAAGACGAACCTCGGCGAAGAGCTCTCCGCCGCTCAGGTCATCCTCGCTACGGGTGCCTCTTGGCGTAAGCTCGGCGTCCCTGGCGAAGCCGAATACATCGGTCGTGGTGTCGCCTTCTGCCCCCACTGTGATGGCCCCTTCTTCAAGGACAAGGACATCGCTGTCATCGGCGGTGGGAACTCCGGTATCGAGGCAGCTATCGACCTGGCTGGTATCTGCCGCAGCGTCGTCGTCCTCGAGTATATGGACACCCTGCGTGCCGACATCGTCCTGCAGGAGAAGCTCGCTACGCTGCCCAACGTCACCGTACGCAAGGCCGTAGCTACGAAGGCCGTCCTCGGTGATGGCACGAAGGTCACGGGCCTCACTATCGCTCCACGTGATGGCGGCGACGAAGAGACGATCGCCCTCGATGGCCTCTTCGTACAGATCGGTCTCGCAGCCAACACCAAGCCCTTCGAGGAGCTGGTCGAGCTGCGCCGTGGCGAGATCGTCATCGACGAGCGCTGCCGCACCTCTGTCCCCGGCATCTATGCCGCTGGCGACTGCACGACGGTGCCCTACAAGCAGATCGTCATCGCTATGGGCGAAGGTGCGAAGGCTGCACTGACCGCCTTCGACGATCGCATCCGCTCGGCGAAGTAACCCCACCCTATCTTTAGTCCATAACGCCGCAGGCCCCCGCTCTCTGGATCGGGGGCCTGCGCTGCTTTTTGGGGCGATCTACAAGTCCTTTTCAAAAAATTTACGCTGTGATTAAACGCGCCCTCCAGCTCGTACTCTAAGAGAGAAAGCAAACTCAAGAATACAGCATTTATGAATAGACTCCGTAGCCGCTCCATCATCGGTCTCATGAGCCTCGTGCTTCTACTGCTTGGCCTGCCTGCAGGCCTGCGTGCACAGGACTCATTATACACGATCACGGGCCGTATCCTCGACGAGAAGAGTGAAGCACTCCTCGGTGCCAGCGTGAGCCTCCTCCAGAGTGACGGCAAGCTCAAGACGGGTGCCATCACCGCTAAGGACGGTGCCTTCCACCTCAAGGGAATCGCCGCAGGAAGCTACACCCTGCGTGTCTCCTTCGTCGGGTACAAGACCCACACCACCCCCATCCGCCTCGAGAAGCAGTCTATCACGCTGCCCACCATCACCCTCCAAGCTGAGGGCGAAGTCCTCGAAGGCGTGAAGGTCGTCGGGAAGACCAGCGACGTCGTCATCAAGGGCGACACGATCGAATTCCACGCTGGCAACTTCACCACGAACCAAGGGGCGGTCGTCGCTGACCTCATCAAGAAGCTCCCTGGAGCCAGCATCGATGAGAACGGCAATATCACCATCAACGGGAAGACCGTCAAGCAGATCATGGTCGACGGCAAGCGCTTCTTCGAGGGTGACCCGAAGGTAGCTGCCAACAACCTCCCTGCTGAAGTCGTCGAGAAGGTACAGGTCCTCGACCGTGATAGTGAGGCAGCCCGCCTCTCAGGCTTCTCTGACGGCAATGAAGAGACCGTCATCAACCTCACCATCAAGGCAGGGAAGAAGAAGGGACTCTTCGGTACAGCCTACGCTGGTGCAGGTACGAGCAAGCGCTACGAAACGAACCTAACCCTCAGCCGCTTCGCTGACGACAATCAGTTCTCCATCATCGGAAGTCTCAATAATACGAACAACGCTGGCTTCACCGACATCAGCCAAGACGGCAATCAGCTCGGCTTCATGATGGGCATGGGTGCGGGTCGTCGTGGCAACAGAGGTGGTGGCGGTATGCCCCGCCGTGATGCCAACGGTATCCTGACCTCGAGAATGCTCGGCGGTAACCTCAATCAGACGCTCTCCTCGAAGCTCCAGCTCAATGCCAACGTCCTCGGCGGTCGCAACACCACCAACAAGATCACGGACAGCTGGCAGCAGAACTACCTCTCCTCCGGCTCAACGACGGAGACAGGCAAGAGCACGGAGCGTAGCGACAAGGACTCCTACGGAGCGAACATCCGTATGGAGTGGAAGCCCGACAGCCTGACGGAGATCATCGTCTCCCCCGAGCTCCGCTACGGCCGCAGTCAAGGCACCTACACCTCCACGACGAAGACCCTCGAGGATGCTACGAGCACGCTGATCAACTCCAGCGACCTCACGCAGAACACCCTACAGAAGAATATCAACGGGACGCTGCGCCTCGATGGTAGCCGCCGTCTGAGTGCCTCAGGGCGTACCCTCACGCTCTCCACGCGCTTCGGTATCGAAGATGAGACGGGCGAGGGGAAGTACCTCTACAACCTCTTCGACCGCACCTCGACGACGAATCAGTCCGTCGACCAGCGCATCGACAGCCGTACGCGTAGCACCAGCTATCAGGCGCGACTCGGCTGGGTAGAGCCTCTCGGCAAGGGCTACTTCACGCAGCTCACCTACCAGATCAAGGGCTCACAAAGCAATAGCTCACGCGATGCCTTCGACCCCGATCTCACGGGAGCCTACACGGTGCACAATGCGACGTACAGCAATGAGTTCCGCTCGGAGTACCTCACGCATCAGGCAGGTGTCGCACTGAAGAAGAAGGGCAAGACCTACGATGTGACCGCTGGGGTCAACCTCGAGTCATCGAGCATCAGCAGCCACTCCGTCGTCAGCGGTATCACGGCTACGCCTATCTCCCGCACGACGCTGAACTTCTCCCCTACCCTGCGTATGAGCTACAAGCCTCAGCGTGGCACGGAGCTTCGCCTCGACTACTTCGGTCGTAGCTTCGCCCCTACCAACGAGCAGCTCTCCCCCGTACAGGATGTGACGAATCCCCTCATCTCCTACGTCGGGAATCAGGACCTGCTCCCAGGCTTCCAGCACAACCTCTTCGGGCGCTTCAGTAAGTACTGGACGAAGACGCAGACGTCGCTCTCCGTCTTCGGTCGTGCTCAGGTCGTACAGCGTGATATCATCCAGCGCTCACTCTACGACGTCACGACGGGTAAGCGCACCATCGACTATACCAACGTAGACGGCAATGCCTCGGTAGGTATCGGTGGATTCCTCACGCAGACCCTCCCTGGGAAGAAGTTCTCCATCCGTGTGGCTTCCTTCAACGACCTGGCTCGCAGCAACACCTATATCAATGGTGACAAGAACCGTAGCCTCGCCCTCCGCCTGCGTGAGGAGCTCGGTCTGAACTACCGCGTCACGGGCATCGATATGACCCTCAAGGGAGGCTTCGGCTACTACAACGCCTCGAACACGCTGGCCTCAGCCGTCACTCCCGCGACGAAGGACTACTCGCTCGGCTATACGACCAATATCACCCTGCCGCTGGGCTTTGCCTTCGAGGGTGAAGCGACCTACACCACCTCACGTGGCTACGCCGCTGGCTACAATCAGGATCAAGTCCTGCTGAACGCGGGTCTCTCCTATAGCTTCCTCGCTGGGAAGAAGGCGACCATCCGCCTCAAGGGCTACGACCTCTTGAATAGCCGCCGCAGCATCTACCAGAGCATCACGGCGATGTCCAGCACCATCGAAGAGTCCAACACGCTCGGCCGCTACGCTATGCTCCACTTCATCTATCGCTTCGATAGCTTCAGCGGTGGCGGTAGCAAGAGTGATATGAAGCGTCAGGGCCCTCCAGGACCACCCCCATTCTAAGAAAGTAGTCGTGTATTAGAGCGTGTATTTTCAGTGTATATGCAAGTGTGTGTGATGTGTGGCGGTGGGACTTCGGTCTCATCGCCACATTTCTTTGCTATGCTCCTCGATAGTGAAGCGAGCTATCCTATTATAGAGAGGTGATGTAAACCACTATTGGTCCGTGGTCGGACCAGTAGTGCTTCGCGAGCGAACCAGTAGTGGTTCACGCGCAGACCAGTAGTGGTTCGTAGTAGTGACCAGTAGTGGTTCATACTACCCCCTCCTATGGACGTCACTTCATCAGGTAGAGAAGCACCCCATCTAACGGAGTAAGAATAGGCATTATGAAGGGGCAAGCAGGGGCTTCTCCTTGCGAGCACTCCCCTCCAGTTGCTTGGACTAAGATTTGTACCTTTGTAGCCAAATAGATACATAGTAATTACCGATGACCTCCTCGTCTACGTCTTCGGCCCTTACGCCGCTCGGCGCTCAGGTCCGACTTCTCCTCCTGCGCTTCCTCCTCTCCTTCGTCATTTACAGCATCTGTCGAGGGGTATTCTGCCTATACAATCAGGATCTCTTAGAGATCGGCTCGGCAGGGCAGCTTGCCCTGATGTTCTGGGGTGGCCTGCGCTTCGACCTCAGCGCTATCGTCTACACGAGCCTGCTGCTGACGACGCTAAGCCTCCTGCCCCTACCACAGGCCTACAGCCGTGGCTACCAGCGTATGCTGACGGGGCTCTATCGCATCGTCACGAGTCTGGCTATCATACTGAACCTCGGCGACGTCGTCTACTACCGCTTCACGCTGAAGCGTACGACGCTGGCGGTCTTCGAAGAGTTCGGAGATGAGAATCCATTCCAGTTCCTCCGCTTCTTCGTAGACTATTGGGGGGTAACGCTCTTAGGGATCGGACTTATCATTCTCTTCTGTATCATCGAGGGGAAGTTCCCCCGTCCTAAGCAGCGTCCCACGGGCCGTATGTGGGCCTTCTACCTCACGTCACTGATCCTCCTCGGCGGGAGCATCTACCTCTCCATCGTCGCTGGGCGCGGTGGCTTCACCAGTGAGACCCGCCCCATCACACTGAGCAATGCGAACATCTATATACGCCGTCCTCAGCAGCGTGCGCTGGTGCTGAATACCCCATTCAGCCTCATCCGCACCATCGGCAAGTCAAGCCTGCCGGAGTACCAATATATGCCCTTCGCCGAGGTGCCGAAGTACTTCAACTCCGTCTACACCCCTGGCTCGACACCCGTCTCAGGGAAGTACAAGGGGCGCAATGTCGTCCTCATCATCTGGGAGAGCTTCGCACGCGAATGGGTCGGCGGGCTCAACCAAGATATCCCGGGTTACCAAGGCTTCACGCCCTTCATCGACTCGCTGATGCAGCGCTCCTATGTCTTCACCAACGGCTACTCCAATAGTCAGAAGTCCATCGATGCGATGCCTGCGATCTTCGCCTCGGTCCTCAAGCCCCACGTCCCCTTCGTCCTATCGATCTACTCGGGGAACAATATCACGTCCCTACCCGCACGCCTCGACTCGATGGGCTACTCGACCGCCTTCTTCCACGGCGCACCGAACGGCTCTATGGGCTTCAACGCCTTCGTAATGCAGGCAGGTGTCAAGGAATACTACGGGAAGACGGAGTACGGCAACGATGCTGACTACGACGGCAACTGGGGTATCTGGGATGAGAAGTTCCTCCAGTACGTAGCCCACCAGATCGGCTCGCTTCGTCAGCCCTTCTTCGCGGCTGAGTTCACGCTCTCCTCGCACCACCCCTTCCGTGTGCCCGAGGAGTATCAGAAGGTCTTACCCAAGGGTACGATCCCGATGCACCAAGCCGTAGCCTACACGGATATGGCGCTGCGGAAGTTCTTCGAGACGGCGAGCAAGCAGCCGTGGTATGACAATACCCTCTTCGTGATCGTCGCTGACCACGCCGTGCCAGGTGCGCTGCCCCAGTACAAGAACTCGACAGGTGCCTTCCGTATCCCCATCATCATCTTCGACCCACGAGGCGAACTCGTCGGGCGCGATACGGAGCACCTTGCCGCCCAAGCCGACCTACTCCCCACGATCCTCGACCTCGTCGGGGATGATAAGCCGATGGTGACCTTCGGTGGTAACCCCTTCGACACGACACGCCCCCGCTTCGTCGTGCAAGATATGGACGGCATCTACCAGATGATCGAGGGGGACTACGCCCTGCACTTCGATGGACAGAAGGTGACCGCCCTCTACAACCTCAAGACCGATCCCCAGCAGCTCCACAACATCAAGGACGAGCCCGGCACGCCCCTCCCCACGATGCTTCTCCGCCTGAAGGCCTACCTGCAGGACTACGCTTGGCGTATGAAGTACAACAAGCTCACCGAGCTCCACCCTCAGCGATAACGAAATGACTACTACCGCTCCCGCCACATCTCCCGTCAAGAGTAGCCGTCCTCCGATCAGCTCGCTCTACGTAGCGAAGGCCTTCGCAGCACTGCTCGTCGTCATCGCACATATTCCTCTGGGAGCACTCAAGGCATGGATCTATCCCTGGACCTTGATAGCAGTACCGATCTTTTTCCTTATCTCGGGGTACTTCCTCTACTCTCCAGATGAGGCAAAGAGTACCGAGCGTACATGGCAATCCCTCAAGAAGACTATCCCAATCTTCCTTGGTCTGACTCTCTTCTACTGGCTGATGGTCCTCCCCAATCATGGCAATACGGTCCATAGCTGGGAGCAGATACAGCGCTTCCTCATCTACGGACAGCTGACGACGGTGCACCTATGGTTCCTCATGGCGATGATCCAAGCGCTCTTTATCCTTACACTTGTCTTCCGCTGGAGACTGGGGCGCTACATCTGGATCTTCGTTCCTCTGATGCTCACAGCTCTTCTTGGAGCAAAGTACTCCTTCCTCATCACGGGGGGAGAGGAGCGCGAATTGGTATATGTTTTTAACAGCATATGCTATGCCCTCCCCTTCATGGCTACAGGCTATCTCATCAAGAAATACGAAAGCAAGATCCCGGCATGCTTCCCTTGGGCTCTACTCTCATTCCTCGCACTGGCACTTGCCATCGCTGAGCAACCCTTATTGTTGAGTGTTGGTTATAACAAGAGCCAAGGTCCCTACATCGGAAGCTTATTAGCTGCCGTCCTCATCTTCATCTGGGCACTACAGCATAAGAGCTTCGGAGCGGGGACATGGGCTGAGACGATCGGCGCCAAGTACTCGGGCAACATCTACTACTTCCACATCGCTGTGGCGACTATCATCTCTAAGGCACTCTATGCTACAGGCATGGGGCCCGTCTATGAGCAACTGGGCTCGGCACTCGTCTTCGTAGGGAGCATCGCCGTAGCCTGCGTGATCGTACGCCTACAAGACAAGATCGGGATCCACATCCTCAAGTAACATCCCCCCCCTATAGACTTACATGCAAGACAAGATAAGAGACCTCACCCAAGGCGACCTCTCGAGCCACCTCTACCGCATCGCCCTGCCGATCATGGGGACGAGCTTCGTGCAGATCGCCTACAACATCACCGATATGATTTGGCTGGGGCGACTGAGCTCGCAGGCCTTAGCAGCGGTGGGTGCGGCCTCCGTCTTCCTCTGGATAGCTGCCTCCTTCGCTCTCATCAATAAGATCGGGAGTGAAGTGACGATCTCGCAGGGTATCGGTGCTGGCCGTCGTGACGAAGCCAAGAGCTATGCCTCGCAGAACGTCTGCATGAGCCTCCTCCTGAGCGTGGGGATGCTGGCGATCTACCTGCTCTTTGCAGGCAATCTCCTTGACCTCTATGCGCTCATCCCGAGCGTACGAGCCGAGGGTCTGAGCTACCTCTACCTCTCGCTCGTAGGCTTCCCCAGCATCTACCTCACCGCCTCCTTCACGGGTATCTACAATGCTATTGGCGATAGCCGTACGCCCTTCCGTATCTCGATCCTCGGGCTGGCGACGAATATGCTCCTTGACCCACTCTTCATCTTCACCCTCGGCTGGGGTGTGTCGGGTGCGGCACTGGCTACCGTCGTGAGCCAAGGCTTAGTGCTACTGCTCTTCCTCTATCAGGTGAAGCGCGACAAGCTCTTCGGGGGCTTCCCTTTCCTCGTCCGACTGCACTGGCCACAGATACGACGCATCCTACAGATAGGTGTACCGCCTGCCTCACTGCAGGTACTCTTTGCTTTCGTCAGCATCTATATCGGACGTCAGGTATCCACTCTCGGTGGGCATATCGGTGTGGCGACGATGACGACAGGTGCGCAGATCGAGTCGCTGACGTGGAACACCGCCTCAGGCGTCACCGAAGCCCTGACGACTATCGTCGGGCAGAACTTCGCCGCAGGCAAGCTCCGCCGCGTCTATACCGCCTTCTGCCGAGCCCTGAGCTTCACGCTCATCATCGGTGTACTGGGGACGATCCTCTTTGTCTTCTGGGGAGAGGAGATCTTCTCCCTCATCGTCCCCGAGGAAGCCGCCTACAAGGCAGGTGCGGTCTACCTCGGCATCGTCGGGCTCTCGCAGGCCTTCATGATGCTGGAGATCACTGCCGAAGGGCTCTTCTACGGGCTCGGACGCACCTACCTCCCCGCAGCGGTCAGCATCGTCGGCACGTACCTACGCATCCCGATGGTCCTGCTCTTCGCCTCGTGGGGCTGGGGTATCCGTGCTGTCTGGTGGGCGATCTCCATCTCCTCGATACTCAAGGGGCTCACCATGCTCTACTTCTTCCTGCGCTGGAGACACCGCACTCGGGAGGAGCGGAGACAGCAGAGCCTCGCATAGCTAAGCCATCCTATATATCAACCAGTATTCAATTCTAACTTATTCCTCTTATGAACCCTCTTTTCTTCGCACAGATACTACCAGCTGACTCGGCTGCAGGCTCCGAGCTCAAGGAAGCCATCGGAGCTGCCACGCAGCCCCTCAACCTTGACATCAAGCACTGGTTCAGCCGGAGCATGCTTGAGGAATGGCTCAATGCTGGTATCAACTTCGGGCTGCGCGTCATCCTCGTAGTCGTCCTCTTCTGGCTCGGTAAGGTCGTCATCACCCGCCTGAAGAAGATCTTCAACGGGATCCTCCGCCGCCGCAATATCGAGGGAGTAGCCGTCTCACTCCTTGACTCGGTCTTCACTGCGATACTGTACATCGCCCTCTTCCTCTTCTTGGCTGGTGTGCTCGGCGTAAAGTCCGTATCCTTCGCTGCCGTCCTGGCCTCTATGGGTCTGGCTGTCGGTATGGCTCTCAGTGGGCAGCTGCAGAATCTGGCTGGTGGGGTCATCATCATCGTCACCAAGCCCTTCAAGCTCGGCGACTTCATCTCGTCGCAGGGTACTGATGGCACGGTCAAGGCCGTCCGTCTCTTCCACACCGAGGTACTGACGCCCGACAACAAGGCGGCCTTTATCCCCAACAGCCTCCTCAGCAGCAACAGCGTCGTCAACTACTCGCACGAGAATACCCGCCGTGTCGACTGGACCATCGGCATTGAGTACGACGAGGACTTCGACCGCGCTCGCAACCTCCTGCGCAGCATCATCGAGTCCGACGCACGCATCCTCAAGACCCCCGACTACACCATCGCCCTCCTGTCTCTCGGTGCCAGCAGCGTGAACATTGTCATCCGTGCTTGGACGGCAAACGAGACCTACTGGGACGTCTTCTTGGATATCAACGAGCGTATCTATAAGGAGTTCAACGCTGCCGGCATCGGCTTCCCCTTCCCACAGCTCACCGTCCATCAGGCGAAGTAATCGCCCTCCCCTCAGGTCTATCCAAGTCCCCAGCAGTGGGTCATCTCCATCACCCGCTGCTGGCGATGGAGGTGACCCACTCTCTATATCCTCTATATCGCTCCATCTATGTCCTTCAAGCTCACCTCACGCTTCCGCCCCACGGGGGACCAACCGCAGGCCATCGACGAACTCGTCCACGGCTTCGAGTCGGGTGTTCCCTTCCAGACGCTCCTCGGGGTCACAGGATCGGGGAAGACGTTCACCGCTGCCAACGTCATCGCCCGCCTCGGCAAGCCCACACTGGTGCTTAGCCACAATAAGACCCTCGCAGCACAGCTCTATGCGGAGTTCAAGGCGTTCTTCCCCGACAACGCTGTCGAGTACTTCGTCTCGTACTACGACTACTATCAGCCCGAGGCCTACATAGCCGCCTCCGACACCTATATTGAGAAGGACATGGCGATCAACGCCGAGATCGAGAAGCTCCGCCTACGTGCCACGGCTTCCCTCCTCTCGGGGCGTGAGGATGTCATCGTGATCTCCTCCGTCTCGTGCCTCTATGGTATGGCAGATCCCAAGGCCTTCGAGGAGAAGATCCTACGCCTACAAGAGGGACAGCGCTACAGTCAGGAGCAGCTCAAGCGTGACCTGGTCCTCAACCACTACGTCAACGACCGCCTGACCTTCACCCCGGGTTACTTCCGTGTCAAGGGTGACACCATCGATATCTTCCCCTCCATCGAAGGCTTCGACGGTGTGGCGTACCGTGTGACCTTCTGGGACGACGAGATCGAGCGCATCGCTTCCTTCGACCCACAGAGCGGTAGAGAATACGGGCCGATGACACGGCTCATCGTCCACCCTGCCAACCTCTTCGTCACGACGCAGGAGCAGGTCAACTCCGCCGTCGGGCAGATCGACGTCGACCTCGGTCAGCGCGTGCAGGAGCTGGAGGACGAAGGCCGTGCCTTCGAAGCCAAGCGCCTCTACGAGCGTACCACCTATGATCTGGAGATGATCCGCGAGCTGGGCTACTGCTCAGGCATCGAGAACTACTCCCGTTACTTCGATGGTCGCCAGCCTGGTGAGCGCCCTTTCTGTCTCCTCGACTACTTCCCGAATGACTTCCTCCTCATCATCGACGAGAGCCACGTGACCGTACCACAGATCCATGCGATGTACGGGGGTGACCGCTCGCGTAAGACGAGCCTCGTGGAGTACGGCTTCCGCCTACCCGCTGCGCTGGACAATAGACCGCTGAAGTTCGAGGAGTTCGATGACCTCACCCCACGCATCCTCTATATCAGCGCGACGCCCGCCGAATACGAGCTTACCAAGAGCGAAGGTGTCGTCGTCGAGCAGCTCATCCGCCCCACGGGCCTTCTCGATCCGCCCATCGAGGTGCGCCCCACACTCCATCAGGTCGACGACCTCGAGCATGAGATACAGATCTCCATCGAGCGAGGCGAGCGCGTGCTCGTCACCACGCTCACCAAGCGCATGGCCGAGGAGCTCTCCGAGTACCTCATCAAGCACGGCGTCTCATGTAGCTACATCCATAGCGACGTCGACACGCTGACACGTGTGCAGATCATGGAGGACCTGCGTAAGGGCGTCTATGACGTGCTCATCGGTGTGAACCTCCTGCGTGAAGGCCTTGACCTACCCGAGGTAGCCCTCGTCGCCGTCCTTGATGCCGACAAGGAAGGCTTCCTGCGTAGCCACCGCTCGCTGACGCAGACGGCAGGGCGTGCCGCGCGAAACGTCAACGGCCGCGTCATCTTCTACGCCGACCACATCACCGAGAGTATGCGCCTGACGATGGACGAGACCGCCCGCCGCCGTGCCAAGCAGATCGCTTACAACAAGGCCAACGGTATCACACCCCAGCAGATCGTCAAGAATAGCTCCTCCGCCTTCCCCGACAAGAAGGGCGCCGACGAAGCCATCCCTTATATCGAAGCTTCGCCCGAGGTAGCTGTCGAAGACCCCATCGAGCAGTTCCTCTCACTCGACCAGCTCCGCGAGCTTGCCGAGACGAAGCGCAGCGAGATGATGGCCGCCGCGAAGGAACTCAACTTCGTCGATGCCGCCCGCCTGCGCAACGAGCTACAGCGCCTCGAGGAGAAGATTCGCCTGCTGCAGTAGCCCTCCATACATAGCTGTTTTCTTTTAAGCCATGGCACAAAACTTTTCCAGCAGAGAAGGAATAACCTCCACTCCTGCAGAGATCACTATCAGATACGATGCTCCCGAAGGGCTTCGCATCTACTTATTTGACACCCTACTAAACAGGCTAAAAATAGGATCCCAAAGGGCACTCTACATCATCAGCGGAATACTGCTTGAGCCAACAGAAGGGAACTGGACTCCCGATTTTGTAAAGGATGAGATTCGTAGACTCCTCACTGATGATCACAGATGTCCTTGGAATAAGATCTATGATATTATAGAGGCATTCCACAGTGAACTCAATGGTTATGCAGAAAATCAAAGGCTATTCACAGAGCAAATAAATGGATACTTCCACAAACATGGAATTGGATGGGAGTTGGAAGATGGGCAGGTTATGCGTAGAGGAGATGACGACTTTGAGCAAGGTTACAAAGAAGCTATTGAGCTATCACACAAGAAAGATCTCCCCACAACAGCAGAACATCTTAAAGAGGCACGCACCGATCTCTCCAGACGACCTGAACCCGATACAAATGGAGCAGTAACACATGCCTACCAAGCCATAGAGTGTCTAAGCCGTGAAGTGGTAGGCAGTAAGAAGGAGACGTTAGGTGAGCTATTAAAAAAGCATCCCGACCTCTTCCCATCTCCTCTCAATCAAGCCTTGGCACAAGTATGGGGATTTGTAAGTAATACTGTGCGACATCCTCGAGAGGGAGAGGGTATATCTATAGAAGAGGTAGAATTACTTGTCGGTATCATTCCCCCATTAGCAAAGTATCTTCTGCATAAATTCCCAGAGAAGGAAGACGACCCACTCCCTCTCTAACAGGAAACAGCGTCTATCTCTTTCAAAAGAAGAGCACAATTAACCCGCTATTCCTATCCCCCCAAAAAGCACTCCGCCCCGCTATGCTCACTCGTTGGTGAGACATAGCGGGGCGGGGTGTATTAGCGGATATCGCTCGCTGCGGGGCTATCGATTGATGCGGTAGCTGACACCGAGGTTAAGGAAGACATGGCGGAGCGAGTAAGGCATGACCTCGAAGCTCTTATCAAAGATCTTCGGCAGGCCTACGTTCATACGTGCCGTGAGCCCCCAGTGCGGGTCGATCTGATAGTCTGCACCGAAGCGCACACCGACGTCATTGCGCACGAGGAAGTCCCCGAGGCTGAAGGCAAGCACCGCACCCTCCTGATAGACACGACCATCTATGAGGCCGTCACCATCGAGCTTAGCGGTGAACTTACGCTTGAGTGCGTGAGCATAGTAGCCCCCAGCCATAAGGCGGAAGGAGCTATTGGGCAGAGCGTAGCTCACCCCCACGGGCACCACGACGTAGCGCATATCCATCTCGACACGCTGGTAGCCCGTGTAGTGCTGCTCCTTGAAGTCCTCGCTCTGATAGCGGATGGGCATATCTTCGGCTTGGACGGTGGTGCTAAAGCTACGGATATCGTACTCCAGCCCGAGGAGGAGGGAGAAGGGGCTTGCAGGCGTGAGGCGGTAAGAGAGGTCCAGCCCCACGTTGGGCGTCCCCCCGGGCATGAAGGCCGTGACCTTCTTGACGGGCTTGGGTACGGAGGGGGGCAGAGCACCACCGATGTTGAAGCCGAGGTGCACGCCTACACCGAGGCGTGAGGGCTGCTCGTCACCCGTCTCAGCGGCGCGAGCGGGGAGTGCGAGGAGGCCAAGAGAGAGGCCGAGGAGGAGCGTTCGAATCATCTTCATACGGCAGGACTAATGATGGGGCTTAATGCGGTCCTGGAGCTTGACCTCGCGCAGGCGTAGCTCGCTACCCACAGCACCGATGTACTCGGCACCACGGAAGCTCGAGGAGAAGACCAGAGCCAGACGATACTTCTTCGTCGTGAAGTCCACGGCTTCGTAGCGTGCTTCGTCGACGGGTGTGAGGCGCAGGCGATAGGTCTGCCACGTGTCAGCGGGAGTCGTAGGCTCCAGCTCGACGTAGCCCTTCGCCACGATGCGCGCATCCGTCTGCAGCGTCACGCCATTGAGGTAGCTCGCATCGTCGGTGACTTCGTAGAAGACAGCCGAGACAGCGGCACGGTCTTCGCTGGGAAGCTCGACCTTCTTATCCTGCCCATGGATGACCTTCTCCCCCGCCTTGTACTGATAGGTGAAGTCCACGATCTCGGGGATACCGCTGGAGTAAGGCTGACCGAAGAGCGTCGACTCAAGGGGCTTCCCCACGAGATTGCGCGCATCGACCTGACCCGTATAGAGGGCACCTGCGATGACGTTCGTCCCGATACCAAAGAAGTAGAAGCCCTTGATCGAGCGGATGATGGCGCCATGAGCGGCTCCATTCTCCTCAAGTGGCACGACGGGATAGTCCGTAGGCGAAGAGGAGAGCATGGTGTAGCCCTGATTGCTGGCCGAGGCCCAATAGGTATTCTTAGCGTCTTCGTCAGCGCTGATAGCGGGCAGACGATAGGCACCCTTGCTCACATCGATCCAGCGCGTGAAGTCGAAGCTCTGGCTGGCGGTGAGTACGCCCTCCTTGTACTGGCGATCGATGAGGCTGCGCTCCTTGCGCGTGATGGGGTCATCACACGAAGCGAAAGCCACGGCAAGAGCCATGAGGGCAAGTGAAGTGGAAATTCTTTTCATCAACATCTATGTGGATATAAACTGGCTATCCCCCGAGGGGATAAGCAAGCATCAGCCCCATCACCGAGCGTGTCGGCGATGGGGCTGTATGCTTGGCATGAAGGCTTGGGGGCACCCGTCCGCCGTGAAGCGGAAGATATCCCCGAGGTCTTCTTACTTCTCAGCGACGTAGCGGCGCTCCTTGATGCGCGCCTTCTTACCGGTGAGGGCACGGAGGTAGTAGAGCTTAGCGCGACGTACCTTACCGAACTTCTCGACAGTAATCTTTTCGATGAATGGGCTTTCGATCGTGAAGATACGCTCTACGCCTACACCTTCGCTGATCTTACGAACCGTGAAACGCTTCTTGTCACCGTGACCGCTGATGCGGATGACGACGCCACGATAGCGCTGGATACGTTCCTTACCCCCTTCGCTGATGCGGTAGTCAACGGTGATAGTGTCACCACTACGGAAGGCGGGGTGGCTCTTACCAGTAGCGAAAGCTTCGTTGACGATCTTAATAAAGTCCATTGTTTGTCCTTTAGCTTATTTGATTAGTACTACACTAAACGCAATATAACAGGCCACACTTATTCATATATTCCTGACAGAGATTACGCAAAGCGTCGCAAAGGTACAAAAAAGCGCGCAATCACAAGGCCTTATCACGCAACACGTACGACGATTCATCCCCGACGACCGCCTCATGCGCCCAAGGGACGGGAGGGGAAAGCAACCAGTAGAGACCATTGTACAAGCCCATCTCTTCACAGCTTGCACCTTCCTCTACCGAACTTCGGAGTCTTTAGGCTGAGAAGCAAGATGCCTGTCTCTCCCCCTTGCCCCCTCTCGAGAGGAACGAGTGCTTCATACGGTCGCGACGCACCTCGTATAAACTTGCAGGTAGCTCGGAGCAGATTCGGTTTGTTTGGCAGGTAAGCTATATGACTGCCTTCGTTATGAAGGCACTAAATATCAGCGACACACGAAGTCCCCCTCTATACCTTTGAAATACCGCGCAACGGTCTCAAGAAACCAGAGTTCGGTCTATTCTTTATATAAATCCTAGCCCTCTCACGTCTTATTACTCCGAGCCACGCTTGTCGTGGCGAGCACAAAAGGAGGTATGCCCCCCTAACGTTTACTAAAGTATCCTCTTTCGGGGTTAGCCATTCGGGCGTCTGTACATTTCTCGTTAAAGTTCACAGCCCCTTGGAGGGAGGTGCACCCATAGAACATAGCATCAGAAACAAAACAATTCCTGAAGGCAATACTCAAAATCGTCGTCAACGCCGAACACCCCGAGAACATGTCACTCATATTCTTCACCTCTGAAGTTTGGAAATTCGACAGATCGAGCGTGGTCAAACTCTTACAATCCTTAAACATCGCATGCATGTCGGTCACCTTCGCAGTGTCGAAGAAATACAAATCAAGTTCCGTCAAAGATTCGCAACCAGAGAACATGCTGCTCATACCCGTCACCTGAGAAGTGTCGAATCTCGAAACATCAAGCGAGCGTAGCGCACTACATCCAGCAAACATACGACTCATGCGGGTCACTTCCGAAGTGTTGAGATTATCTAACCCACGTATTTCTGTCAAAGATTGGCAATCGTTGAACATACTGTACATACCCGTCACCTGAGAAGTATCTAAGCTGGAGAGATCGAGAGAAGTCAAAGATTTGCATCCATAGAACATTCTGTACATATTCGTCACCTTTGAAGTGTCAAAGCTGGAGAGGTCCAGAGCCGTCAAAGATTTGCATCCATAAAACATATCTCGCATATCCGTCACCTGAGAAGTGTCAAAGCTGGAGAGGTCCAGAGTGGTCAAGGATTCGCAACCAGAGAACACACAGCGCATATCCGCCACCTGAGAAGTGTCAAAGCTGGAGAGGTCGAGAGTGGTCAAGGATTTGCAATCAAAGAACATACAGTGCATATTCGTCACCTTTGAAGTGTCAAAGCTGGAGAGGTCGAGAGCTACCAATGATTCGCAACCTCTGAACATCTCCCCCATATTCGTCACCTTTGAAGTGTCAAAGCTGGAGAGGTCGAGAGCCGCCAATGATTCACAACCTAAGAACATCCCTCCCATATCCGTCACCTGCGAGGTGTTGAGGTATTCCAATCCTTCTATGCTTTTAAGTGATTTGATGGAGTGAAACAAATCTGCCGTGGTGGTGGGGCGAAAATCACGGAACGAAGCATCAAAGACAGCTGTGAGAACGGTGGAAGAGCCGAAATTCCAAGTCCAAGCACCTATTTCCCGCGTTATGCCGTTGCGATCGGCACGGAGGGTGTCGTAATAGAAGGTGAGGGTTGTTTCGTCTGTACCGAGGTGTACGTAGGCTTCGGGAGTGGTGGTCATAAGGGAAAGGGCTATGTAGGTGTTGAAATATTGGGTAGAGGTGTTTTTATCCTTCTCTGCTGAGGGATGATCCCAGCAGAGGGACTTCAATGCGCAAATATAGATGATGTTTTACACGTGAGCAAGGTACAGGGCAACACGTACGACGATTCACCCCCGACGACTGCCTCCCCCACCCAAGGAGCAGGAGGAAAAAGGCGTCGCTGACGCTCCCTCCTCACCGTCCGCTACCCCACCTCTACGTGAGCAGGGTGCGTCAACCTATATAGGTCACAGCTCCGACCTATATAGGTTCGTCTGCGGACCAATATAGGATCACTCGCAGACCACTATAGGTTTCGCATGCATTCCACTATTGGTCCGCATGTGGAAGCAATAGTGGGATGAACGCAAACGACTATTGCTCTGGCCCTCCCCCCACTATTCCTCCTCCGATACACCCATACAAAGCCCCCCAATGCAGTGCATCTGATAGAGAGGCACAGCAGGTGGGAAAAGCAACCAGTACTGGTCAGCATCGTGACCAGTACTGGTAAGTGGTGGTGAGCAGTACTGCTTACTGAAGTGACCAGTAGAGACCATTGTGCAAGCCCATCTTTTCACAGCTTGCACCTTCCTTCACCGAACTTCGGAGTCTTTAGGCTGAGAAGTAGATGCCTATCTCTCCCCCTTGCCCCTCTCAGGAGGAACGAGTGCTTCATACGGTCACGACGCACCTACGTATAAACTTGCAGAAGGCTCGGAGCGGATTCGATTTGTTTGGCAGGCAAGCTATACGACTGCCTTGACTATGAAAATGCTAAGTGTCAGCGATATACGAAGTAGCTACATCCCTGTACACGTGGAAATACCGTGCAACGGTCTCTAAACATCTTTATTTCATTCAGAGTATCGCAGATAGTTTATATCTTTGCAGTTGAGCATAATACATGCTCATACCTTTGGGTAAAAAGAGGCGTTATGTCTTCATCTTGCATGCTCGAAGCTTAGGAAACTTCTAATAATGTGACAAGAGGAGGTGTTATAACCTCCATGCTATAGTGTGGGGCTGTTTCCTACATCTGTCACAAAAGGTTTTCCTTTGGCCTGAGCATCAAGAGTGGAACATACAGTTCCACGCTTCTTGCATAAATAGTCTAATACCCAATTAGGAACTGTAAGGGTATAACAGTTGCGCCCGACACAAATCAGGGAAAACGAGATGATTGCAGATGTAATTCTACACTATGGTTGGTATCAATCATTAAATGAATCTGGCGAAAAGATTAATGAACAGAGTGCGAGCTCAACGGGTGAACTCATGGGATTTACCGACCGATTTATGGTTTTCTACAAAGATGGATGGTTTCAAACAGTTGATGAAGCATTTCAAAAGATTGCAGAAAAACAAGGAAGTAGTCTTGGTGTGTTCAAATCTGCCGCAGGGCCATTTATGACTTTTGTAAAAGATGGCTGGGCGACTACCTATAGTATGGGATTCGAGCAAATTGACCAAAGACAGGTTTAAATGAAATGAGCCAGCAAAGTTATTAGTGTTTAACTTTGCTGGTTTTCCTATTTAAGACCATTGCGCAAGGCTATCTCCTCACAGTTTACACTTTCCTCCACCGAACTTCGAAGTCTTTAGGCTAAAAAGTGGGATGCCTAAAGATCCCGATTTTCAAGGCAAGAAGATGGAAGCTGTGAGGAGATAGCCTTGCGCAATGGTATCAAACGACTATTGCTCTGCCCCTCCCCACTATTTCTCCTCCGACACGCCCCATCCAAAGCCCCCCAATGCAGTGCATCTGATAGAGAGGCACAGCAGGAGGGAAAAGCAACCAGTACTGGTCAGCATCGTGACCAGTACTGGTAAGTGGTGGAGACCAGTACTGCTTACTGAAGTGACCAGTACTGATCCGATCGGCGACCAGTACTGGTCACCTTTGCCCCTCCCGAGAGGCACTCTACCTCAGCCCGCCAAGAAGGAGAGCAATAGGAGCGAAAGCAAAAGTGCCCGCTGCGACCGAAGTCACAGCGGGCACTCGCCGATAGAATATCGAAAGGGGAGAGCTACTATTCTGCGCTTTCAGCAGCAGGAGCTTCAGCCGTAGCCTTCGTAGAGCGGCGTGAACGACGCGTCTTAGGAGCAGCCTTCTTGTCAGCCTTTTCCTTGAGCATGTTCTCGTTGAAGTCTACGAGCTCGATGAAGCAGACAGCAGCGTTGTCACCGAGGCGGTTCCCCGTCTTGAGGATACGGGTGTAGCCACCGGGACGGTCAGCGATCTTTTCAGCAACGGGGCCGAAGAGTTCCTTGACAGCAAACTTATTCTGCAGCTCAGCGAAGACGATACGACGTGCGTGCGTGGAGTCTTCCTTAGCGCGGGTCAGCAGGGGCTCGACGTATACGCGAAGAGCCTTAGCCTTAGCGACCGTGGTGAAGATGCGCTTGTGCAGGATGAGCGATGCAGCCATGTTGGAAAGCATAGCCTCGCGGTGCGCCTTCTTACGACCGAGATGATTGAATTTCTTATTATGTCTCATCTTTCTACTTAGTCATTATCTAAATTGTACTTGCTAACATCCATCCCGAAGGTGAGTCCGAGTCGCTCCATCAGCTCGTTGAGCTCGTCCATGGACTTCTTACCGAAGTTGCGGAACTTGCTGAGCGTATCAGCGTCGAGGACGACGAGGTCGGCCAGACGGAATACGTTGCCGGAGCGGAGGCAGTTCTGCGCACGGACGGAGAGATCGAGATCCTTGAGATCAGTACGGAGCAGCTGAGATACGCGATCGATCTCCTGCATGTCCAGTACCTCCTCGTCGCCTTCCTCGATGACTGCATTCTCTTCTACCTCGACAGGGTCGGAGATGAAGAGGCTGAAGTGCTCGATGAGGATAGCTGCTGCGTCCTTGAGAGCCTGCTGGGGATGAATGCTCCCGTCAGTGGTGATCTCGAGGGTCAGCTTCTCGTAGTCAGTCTTCTGCTCTACACGATAGTTCTCCGTGAAGTACTTGACATTACGGATAGGCGTATAGATCGAGTCGATAGCGATCGTCTGCAGCTCATTCTCCTGAGCCGTGTCGACCAGCTTCTCATCAGCGGGGATGTAACCACGCCCCTTGTTGATGGAGAGCTCGATAGTAAGGGTATACGCCTCATCGATGTGGCAGATGACCAGCTCGGGATTGAGGACTTCGAAGGAAGTAAGCTTGCCGTTGAGCTCGCCAGCGAGGAACTGCTGCTGACCAGAGATCGTCAGGCTGACGGTCTCCTCAGTAGCGTCCTGGACGAGGGCACGGAAGCGGACTTGCTTCAGGTTGAGAATGATGTTAGTTACATCCTCCAAGACACCCGGAATAGTAGCAAATTCATGATTGACACCTTCGATCTTGATGGTCGAGATGGCGTAGCCTTCGAGTGAAGAAAGGAGTATACGACGCAGGGCATTACCGACAGTGGTACCATATCCCGGCTCAAGAGGGCGGAACTCGAACTTAGCGTACGAGTCCGTCGCATCCATCATGAGGACGTTTTCGGGCTTCTGAAATGCTAATATTGCCATGTGAGTGAGATAATAGGGATTATTACTTAGAGTATAGTTCGACGATCAGCTGCTCCTTGATCTCTTCGGGGATGTCTTCACGCTGAGGAGCGCTGAGGAACTTACCGGAGAGAGAAGCCTGATTCCACTCGAGCCAGCTGTAGCTGCTGTGGCTACGACCAGCCAGAGAGTCGGTGATGACCTCTAAGCTCTTCGCCTTCTCACGGACGCCGACGACCTGGCCGGGCTTGAGGGTGTAAGAAGGGATGTTGACTACCTGACCATCGACGGTGATGTGACGGTGCGAGACGAGCTGACGAGCAGCTGCACGCGTCTTAGCGATGCCGAGGCGATAGACGACGTTGTCGAGGCGGCTTTCCAGGAGCTGGAGGAGCACTTCACCCGTTACGCCCTTCGTGCGCTGAGCCTTTTCGAAGAGGTTGCGGAACTGACGCTCGAGTACGCCATAGGTGTACTTAGCCTTCTGCTTTTCCTTGAGCTGGATGCCATATTCGCTCGTCTTACGACGGCGGTTGTTGCCGTGCTGTCCAGGAGGATAGTTCTTCTTGGAGAGTACCTTGTCGGCACCGAAGATAGGTGCGCCAAGCTTACGGGCGATCTTTGATTTTGGACCTGTATATCTTGCCATTGTCTTCTATTGTTGAAGCAGTACGAGCGACCTCTCAGGGAGAGGCAACGCTGGAGGCAGAGAGCAGCGAGTGGCGGGAGGGAGGCGGAGTGCAGCCGCGACCGGTTATGAGGAGAGGATAGATATATGAAAGTATAGCCAATCTTTCACTCGTCGTCTACCTCGGCGCCTTGCTTAGCTCAGAGCTCTTAGCGTTCGCTCGCGCCCTTGTGCTCGATGGAGGGAGCACGGTGAGCGAAGCGTCTCTGGGAGTGTACTGCGATCTTTATGAAACTACTCTGTGATCTGAAGCGAAGTCAGGGATTAGACGCGACGACGCTTAGGAGGACGGCAGCCATTGTGTGGCATTGGGGTCACGTCGACGATCTCAGTGACTTCGATACCAGCGCCATGGATGGTGCGGATAGCAGACTCACGGCCGTTACCTGGACCCTTGACGAAGACCTTGACCTTGCGCAGACCGAGGTCGTAAGCGACCTTAGCGCAATCCTGGGCCGCCATCTGAGCAGCGTAAGGGGTGTTCTTCTTAGAGCTACGGAATCCCATCTTACCAGCCGAAGACCAGCTGATGACCTGACCTTCGTTGTTGGTCAGAGAGATGATGATGTTATTAAAAGAAGAGTGGATGTGAGCCTGGCCCACAGCGTCGATCTTGACGACCTTCTTCTTTGCGACTACTTTCTTTGCCATATCAATCTCTATTACTTAGTAGCTTTCTTCTTATTTGCGACAGTCTTCTTCTTACCCTTACGAGTACGAGCATTGTTCTTCGTACTCTGACCGCGTAGAGGCAGACCGATACGGTGGCGGACACCACGGTAGCAACCGATGTCCATCAGTCGCTTGATGTTGAGCTGGACTTCGGAGCGCAGATCCCCTTCGACCTTGTACTCGGCACCGATCACCTCACGGATAGCGGCAGCCTGGTCGTCGGTCCAGTCCTTTACCTTGATATTGCGATCGACCCCAGCCTTATCAAGGATCTTGGTAGCGCTGCTACGACCGATCCCGAAGATGTAAGTCAAGGCAATTTCTCCTCGTTTGTTTTGTGGCAAGTCGACGCCAACAATTCTGATAGCCATACTTATCTTAGTTCGTTAAAATATAGTCCGATGGTTAGAGACTACCCCTGGCGTTGCTTGAACTTGGGGTTCTTCTTGTTGATTACGTACAGACGCCCCTTGCGACGAACGATCTTGCAGTCGGCGGTGCGCTTCTTGAGTGATGCTCTTACTTTCATATCTATATAGGGTTATTTATATCTGAATGATATACGCCCCTTAGTCAAGTCGTAGGGAGACATCTCTACCTTGACCTTGTCACCTGGGAGGATCTTGATGTAGTGCATACGCATCTTCCCAGAGATGTGGGCGGTGATGACGTGTCCGTTCTCGAGCTCGACCTTGAACATAGCGTTCGAGAGCGCTTCGAGGATGACACCGTCGAGTTCTATTGCTGCTTGCTTCGGCATATACTGTGGTTGCGAGATTAAAACTCTCTGTCTACCAAGACTTCCTTGATAAAGTCAAACGAAGAGAGGATATCGGCCTTGCCATCGCGGATAGCGACGCAGTGCTCGAAGTGGGCTGAAGGCTTGCCCGTCTTAGTACGGACGGTCCAGCCATCGCGATCGAAGATGACATTCTTCGAGCCCATGTTCACCATCGGCTCGATGCAGATGCACATCCCAGAGCGGAGCTCAGGCCCCGTGCCACGTCGCCCGAAGTTGGGCACACCTGGCTCCTCATGCATGTTCTTCCCGATCCCGTGGCCTTCAAGTTCGCGGACGATATGGTAGCCACGTGCTTCACAATACTGCTGGACCGCAGCGCCGATATCACCGACGCGCTTCCCCGCTACTGCATGCTCGATGCCGATGTAGAGGGATTCCTTCGTCGTGCGAAGGAGGGCCAGAGTCTCGGGAGCCACCTCACCTACAGCGAACGTGTAGGCGGAGTCCCCAGTGAAGCCTGCGAGCTTCGTGCCGCAGTCGACGGAGACGATGTCACCGTCCTTGAGTACGACCTTCGAGGAAGGGATCCCGTGCACCACATGGTCATTGACCGAGGTGCAGAGACTCCCAGGGAAACCATTGTAGCCGAGGAAGGCGGGAGTCGCACCGTTGTCACGGATGAACTCCTCAGCGCGCTTGTCCAGCTGCAGGGTCGAGACCCCAGGAGCTATGATCTTAGCGACCTCGGCGAGCGTACGACCGACCAGGAGGTTGGCCGCGCGCATGAGTTCGATCTCTTCGTCTGTCTTTAAGTAGATCATCTTAGTAAGCAGCTACAGAGCCGGTACGTCCCTTGATACGACCACTCTTGAGCAGACCATCGTAGTGGCGCATCAAGAGGTGGCTCTCGATCTGCTGGAGCGTATCGAGGACGACCCCGACAAGGATCAGCAGCGACGTACCACCGAAGAACTGAGCGAATCCCCCAGAGATACCGATGACACGAGCGAAGGCAGGCATGATAGCCACGATAGCGAGGAAGAAGGCACCGGGGAGGGTGATGCGGTCCATGATCGCATCGAGGTAGTCCTTCGTAGCCTTGCCAGGCTTCACACCGGGGATGAACCCATTGTTACGCTTCAGGTCGTTGGCCATCTGCGTTGGGTTGATCGTGATCGCTGTGTAGAAGTAGGTGAAGAGGAGGATGAGGATCGCGAAGACCAGGTTGTACCAAATGCCCGTATTGTCCATGAAGGCCTGTACGAAGCCGTTGGCACGGTCACCCTGTGCCCAGCTGAGGAGCGTGATAGGGAGCATCATGATCGTCTGCGCGAAGATGATCGGCATGACGTTAGCGGCATTGACCTTCAGTGGGATGTACTGGCGAGCGCCTCCGTACTGCTTGTTCCCGACGACGCGCTTAGCGTACTGTACGGGCACACGACGCGTACCCTGGACGAGCAGGATAGCACCGGCCATGACGGCGAGCAGGAAGACGATCTCGAAGAGGAACCACACGAGCCCCCCAGCACCGCCAGAGGCGCGCGTCCCCCATTCGGCGAGCACAGCTCCTGGGAGGCGAGCGATGATACCGATCATGATGATCAGAGATACACCGTTGCCAAGACCCTTGTCTGTGATACGCTCACCAAGCCAAAGGACGAACATACTGCCTGCAGCCATGACGACGATCGCATAGATATCGAACCACAGTCCTTCGGGCAGTGAGCCCCCTGCTTGGCGCAGCTGCATGTTCAGGTTGACCAGATAGGCCGAACCCTGGACGAGCAGCAGGACGACGGTTAGATAGCGTGTCCACTGGTCGATCTTGCGGCGCCCGCTCTCCCCTTCCTGCTGCAGCTTCTGGATAGAAGGCACAGCGATAGCGGCGAGCTGCATCACGATAGACGCGGAGATATAAGGCATGATCCCCATAGCGAAGATCGAAGCATTAGAGAATGCTCCCCCTGAGAACATATCAAGGAGTGCCATCAGACCTTCGCTTGTCTGCTTGTGCAGGGCGCTGAGCTGGTTAGGATCGATCCCTGGGATGACGATGTACGATCCCAGGCGATAGATCAGGACGAAAAACAAGGTGGTGAGGATCCGCTGACGCAGCTCCTCTACCTTCCATATGTTTTTCAGTGTCTCTATTAAGCGCATGAGCTATTAGAGTTTTACTGCACTACCTCCCTGTGCGATGATAGCTGCTTCTGCGGACTTGGAGAAGGCGTTAGCCTCGACCTCGAGCTTCAGGCTGAGCGTACCGTTACCGAGGATCTTGACGAGGTCGTTCTTACCGACCAGGCCAGCCTCGATGAGGTCCGCCTTAGCGATGCGAGTCAGGCTCTTAGCTTCTGCCAGGCTCTGCAGCGTGGAGAGGTTGACAGGTGCATATTCGACGCGGTTGATATTCTTGAAGCCGAACTTAGGCAGACGACGCTGGATAGGCATCTGACCACCTTCGAAGCCGATCTTCTTAGAATAACCCGAGCGGCTCTTAGCCCCCTTGTGACCACGAGTAGAAGTACCCCCGAGACCAGAACCAGGACCACGACCGATGCGCTTACGCGTCTTGACGGAGCCCGCTGCGGGCTTCAAACTTGATAAATCCATTTTTCTTCTGTCTTTCTTTATAGGGTGATTACTCTACGATGCGCACCAGGTGCTTTACCTTCTCGACCATCCCGCGGATCTGGGGATTGTCCTTGTGCTCGACCGTCTGGTTGAGCTTCTTCAGACCAAGTGCCTGAAGCGTGAGCTTCTGAGTCTTGGGGCTCTTGATCTGGCTACGTACTTGCTGGATCTTTATCGTTGACATTGTACTTAGAGTCTATGGATGATGATTAGCCCTTGAAGACCTTTTCGACAGAGACGCCACGCTGACGAGCGACCATCAGAGGCGAGCGCATCTGACAGAGAGCTTCGATCGTAGCCTTGACGAGGTTGTGAGGGTTAGACGAACCCTTGCTCTTAGCGAGGACGTCCGTTACGCCGACACTTTCCAGTACGGCACGCATAGCACCCCCAGCCTTAACCCCGGTACCGGCAGAAGCGGGCTTGAGGAAGACGCGAGCACCACCGAAGGATGCGGACTGTTCGTGAGGGATCGTACCCTTGTGGAGGGGGATCTGCTTGAGGTTGCGGCGAGCAGCAGCACCACCCTTCTGGATAGCTGCGGATACTTCACCAGCCTTACCCAGGCCGAAGCCGATACGGCCTTCTTCGTCACCGACGACGACGATAGCTGCGAAGGTGAAGGTACGACCACCCTTGGTAACCTTAGTTACGCGGTTGATGGCCACGAGGCGCTCTACGAGCTTATCCTTCTGCTCGGTATCTCGATTTGTCTTTGTGCGATTATCTGACATTGCGATAGACAGTATTAAAAGTTAAGACCTGCCGCACGTGCAGCATCAGCGAGCTCCTTCACACGGCCGTGGTAGAGGTAGCCATTACGGTCAAATACTACGGTGGATACACCTGCGGCCTGGGCAGCCTTAGCTACCTCCGTACCTACGAGTGCTGCGATCTCCTTCTTCGTACCTTCAGCATTGAGCTTGAGGGAAGAGGCGCTTGCGATCGTGACGCCATCGACGTCGTTGATCACCTGAGCATAGATCTGCTTGTTGCTTCGGAATACCGTCAGGCGAGGACGCTCTGCCGTACCGCTGATCTTGGCACGTACACGCGTCTTGATCTTCTGTCTTCTTATTTCTTTCTTCAACATGATTGCTTTATACGTGTTTTAAGCGGTTACTTACCAGCTGACTTACCCGACTTACGGCGGATGACCTCACCTTCGAAGCGAATACCCTTACCCTTATAAGGCTCTGGCATACGGAAGGAGCGGATCTTAGAGCACACCTGACCCAGCAGCTGCTTGTCAGCAGAAGAGAGGATGATCAGGGGGTTCTTGTTACGCTCAGTCTTCGTCTCCAGGTTGATTTCCTTAGGGAGCTGGAGGAAGATATTATGCGTGAAGCCGAGGCTAAGCTCGAGGATCTGACCTTGGTTGGATGCACGATAACCGACACCGACCAGCTCAAGCGTCTTGGTGAAACCTTCGGAGACACCGACGATCATGTTGTTGATGAGGGCACGATAGAGGCCGTGCAGTGAGCGCTCCTGGCGATCATCGCTACCGCGACGGACGACGACCTGAGCATCTTCTACGGCTACTTCGATACGAGCATCTACGCTCTGAGTGAGTTCGCCCTTAGCGCCCTTTACAGTGACGACACCATCCTTCACGGACACCGTTACGCCAGCAGGGATGCTAATGGGGTGCTTACCTATTCTTGACATAGTTTGTACCTCCTTGCTTTAGTAGATGTAACATAGCACTTCGCCACCTACCTTGAGCTGCGAAGCTTCCTTATCGGTCATGACACCCTTCGAAGTAGAGAGGATAGCGATACCGAGACCATTGAGTACGCGGGGCATCTCACGATAGCCGACATACTTACGAAGACCTGGGCGAGAGACGCGCTTCAGGGCCTTGAGGGCGTTCACACGACCCGAGCGGTCGTACTTCAGAGCCACCTTGATGCTCCCCTGAGGGCCATCTTCGACGAACTTAAAGTTGAGGATGTACCCCTTGTCGAAGAGGATCTTCGTGATCTCTTTCTTTAGATTAGACGCGGGGATCTCGACCACACGATGGCCAGCCTTCACTGCATTACGCAGGCGCGTCAGATAATCTGCAATAGGATCTGTCATTAAATTGAGAATTAAATTGATCCGGACGTCCCGGACAATATTTAAACATACTGCTTAGTGCCTTCTTTGCGACCAAGCGCCCCTCAGGAAGGAGCACATCGGCGCATAAAAAGCATGCAAATTTACAAACTATTTGCCACACTTGCAACTCACACAAGCATAAGCATATCGCATCAACTCAGCACAGCCTTAAGACACCCCCTATCCGAGGTATTCCCCACCCCCTCCGCCACAACGAAAGCGCAACCTTCGTCACCACACGCTCCACCCACCGCAAAGGAGGTAAAAGCCTCTACATCAACCGCTAATCCTTCGCAAGCCCTCCCCCAAGCTACACTACCCTACTACCAGCCATTGCCTCCCCTCCCCAAAGCCCCCCTCTCTCTACAAGCCCGTAGAAGCAACCACTATATGGAGACTGCCACACAGAGTCTTGCCCTCTATTTTATTGTGCTAAGGCATCGCACGCTCAGCCCCACGATATACCTCTCCGAAGTGACCGATCAAGCCCCTTGCCTTATCGCAAGTATTCTTCATTATCCAGCGGAGGGAAAAGTGCTGTTCTCGCAAAGAAAAATGCTCCTCCCCGTAGTGGTATTCTTCTATCTATGCACGTAGTCTTAAAGACCAGGCACGCAAATCCAAATATCCACGTACGTAGATATTAGAGCCACGTACGTAGCCCCAACTTATCTACCACTCGTCCACAACTTTTATCCCTACGTGGAGTAACAACCTACTATGGGTTTGCACTGCAAACCACTACTCGTTTGTACCCCACACCAATAGTTGTTTGCTCTCCTCCCCGCATGAGCAAGACTACATAACGACGCCACCCTCGGGAGGCAATCCCGAGGGCGGCAAACTAACAGCGCATATTACTACCACAAGGTGCGTGCGCGAAAAGCGGAGAGCCCTATAGCCTATTCCTCTTCTACGGCTTCCTGCAGAGCCCCACAGAGCAGGCGGATCATCTCCTTCTCATGCTTGGCACACGCTGATTGCCTCCACTTTTCGCTGGTGCCCCCTTCAATTATATCACCCATGATGCGAAGCTTCAAACTACCCTTCTGCACCATCTTCTTATAAGACTTCATCTTGGACTCGGGCGAAAGATTGGAGAACTTAGAGTTGACGCTTCGAGAGATGATGCACAGATTCCCGAAGACATCTCTTCCATCCCATGGCTCAATGGTCCCATCGGAGGGATGCTGTGGATACCAGTGCTCTACGGAATTACGGAACTCAAACACAAAGTCTTTATACGCCTCCTTATCTGACTTCCACAGCAAGTAATCTAAGTAGTTAAAGACAATGTGTGGAGTCCTCACGCCAAAGGCATAGTCCTCCGACTTATATTCTTGAAGGTCATACGCTCCCATTTCCTCAAGCGCCCTCCCAAAGAATCCCTCTGCCACCGCCTCTGCAGCTATACGCTCCGCCCTATCAGCCAGCTCAGGCAGCTCGGATTCGTCGTCAAACAACCACACCAGCAACTCCGTTATCCAGTGCATAACCTTAGGAGAGGTGTATGACACACGCAGGGCAGACTGGATCATCAGACACTCCTTATTGCGTGGCGCATAGGTCTTCTCCCACTCATTCTCATAGCGAAGTCTTGTGTTTGCATAGTAAGCCTTCTTCTTATATCCTGCACCCGAAGTGCATAATTCTTTAAGACTCCAGACCCCTTCTTGATCGTCACCCGCATACTCACGCTTGATAACAAACTGATCGAATAGGAAGCGCGAGCGCAACAAGAACAGAATAAACTCACGAGCGAAACCACCCTTATTCTCCTTGATAGGCTTACCACCCATTTGACCACAAGCGATCACCTTATCGTAATCTGCAAGTAAGCGCTTGTCATCAAGCAAGCTACCCAAGCCACCTCCTTCACTTAAAGACACATTCTCAACACGAAGAAAAACTCGGAGGATATGGAGCAAGAAATGAGGGAAGCCTATAATACTATCAAAACGTATCGGAATCCTGTCATTCTCTTGCACTCCATCGACCGTCTCAACTCTAAAATTAGGCTTGACAATATCCTTGATTGAAAATTCCTTATCTGCTCTCTGCCCCATATCCAAGCAGTCCTTGTAGTCACCCCATTCATCTGAAGGCATATAGCCCCATCCTCCGCCAAAGATCTCCTCTCTCTCCGCTTTAGCAAAGTGCATCTGCACATAGCCTGTCATATCACTACAAGCACTCCACACCCTTGAGAAAAACTCCTGCTCTTTCCTATTGGGGAGGTAGCCCATGAGCTGAGCCTTGAGGATATCATGCTGCTCCAGCTGTTCACCTCGGGTATTCATGATCTCAAAGTAGCGATTGAGATCCGTATGTTCGGGAACCTCTATCCGATAGAGAATCACCATCTTCAAGCGTTCCACAAAGGCATCCACATCAATAGCCCCGAGCATAAACTTCTGATCAATCGCCTTTAGTCCGTTGAGAATAGACTGCTCTAACCTATCCTCATCACCTACGAGCGACTTCGCATCAGAGAGTAGATCTTGAATATGCTCCAGCGTATAGTTCGAGTTCGGACGACAGTCAAACGAGAGCGTCTTCCCAACTTCACCCACCAGTCCATTATGCGAGACTAGATAATTCAGCAAGAGATAGAGTGTAGTTAGGCGCTGTTGACCATCTACTACCTCATATCGCTCTTCCCTACCCTTGACCTTCGCTACAACGAGCGAACCGATGTAGTAATCTCCGGTGGAGTCATTGATATCATCGATGAGCTGCACGATCTCCTTATCCTCCCAGGCATAAGCACGCTGGTAGCGAGGGATCACATAGTGCACCTCCTTATCAAAGAGGGTCTCATCATCTAGTATTCTCAGTTCCTGTATCATCTTACTTATATCCGTTTAATAGTCTAAGGTCTTCATACAACCCCTGCCACTTCTCTGCCTCCGCCTCGTCATTATCTCGTTTTACCATCAGAGGCATCCCTGATATCTCCGTATGCCTACGAGCTGAAGAAATCAGTGAAATCACGGGCTCAGAATTGGTGTACTTATCATTATCTCCAAGGCCAATTGCATACCGATTAACGGAATCAAAACCCAAATGATTCATATCGACTCGAAGCATCATCGCCCATGTAAACAATTTCTTCATTGCCATCAAATCGAAGTTATGGAAGCGGTCATAGTAGCAGAGCAGAGCGCAAAAGAAGAGATTGCGAGCATGATTCATCCCCGTCGATGAAGACTTACAAGCCTTATCCAAGTCTGCTGGAGTTTTGATCTGCCCCACCTTTGACTTATCATCAATGAGTAGCTCCTTGATGCGCGCAAAATCAGGATTATCAATAAGCTCCTGCTTGATGCTATGAAGCATTTGCATATAGTGGTCTACCATCTCAAAGAAATCCCCTCCTGAGATCAGTGGTTCCGAAAGCAAGAAGTAAGGCATGGCCTTGTTAGCACGGTGTGCATAAGTGTACCCCGAACTCACCTCAATCCCCTTGTAAAGATCTATTTCAGCTGCAGTGAAGCGACTGGACTTTCGCCGCTTGGACCAATTCCATAGTGGGAAGAGATAGTTATCGAAGAGCTCACGAATAGCCTTGGGATCCTTAGACTCCCACTTCAAGACAGCACGCTGCATGTCATACTTATCATGAATCTCCCTAAGGTGGTAAGCCTTGAGTAAGTCATGGGGATACAGCTCACGACCTCGAGTATTCTGTGAGTCAAAGAGCTGGAAAGCCTCACTCAGTTCATTGACCGTAAGTACAACCACCTCGAGCACCTCACTGAGAGCCTTATCAAAGGCCTCCTTTACCCCGTCATCTACAGAAGAACACCATTCACGGATTCTATCTGAATTACTATGAAGATTACCCAGAGTAACCTTATCCGAGAACGTGGCAGATAGGAGACTACATGTAAAGTCTGGATTCAGACACAGCTTCAATAGCAGGAACGAGAGGATACGCTGCTGCCCATCGACGATGTCATACGTCGGCTTCTCCTCCTCGGTATTCGCATGGAGAATCACAGTACCTACGCGATACTTGAAGTTCGGATACTTGTTTGCATCCTCAATTCCCTTCTGAATATCAAGAATAAGCTCTCTGATATTCTTTTCGGTCCACTTATAGGGACGTTGGTAGCTGGGAATAACTAAATCGAGCTTTAGCAGCTCTTCAACTGAGAGTATTCTGGCCTCACTCATCTCTTCTACATCGATAATCTATAGGGGAGGATTTTACTTGGGGGAAATTAGCAGAGGCATGATGGCGAACAGCAGGTCATCAACCTCCGCTTTCGTTAGGCAAATATAGGCAACTTCACCCCATAAAACAATCAACTACCCCACAAACACTTACACACTACACATGACTCCCTGACCAAAAGCATTATACACAAAGCAAAAAGACAACGTTACGCCATCCGAAATCCCCTTCATGGCGGGGAGAAGACCCAAGCAAGCAATCCAAAGGAGGGGTACCTCCCCCTTCTCTACCCCCGCAAGGTGGCATCTCTCTCCGAGGAGGAAGAAAAGGGAAAGCCAAGAAAGGAAAAATCAACCTATACTGGTCCGTGAGCGAACCACTATTGGTCAACACGCCAACCACTACTGGTCAGAAAACGAACCACTACTGGTTCGCTCACGGACCAATAGTGGTTCATACCACCCACCTACGAGGCACCCTATCTTACAGCAGCACAGGAGCACCACATCCTCCTACAACAAAGCGAGATACCCCTCCCACACAGACAAAGAATACCGCCAAGCGCCAGCCCTCTTGAGAGAGCTGGCGCTTGGCGGTATTGGGATGGAGCGGAGCTATAGCTCCAAGGCGTTCAACGCCCCTATCTACTCATAAGAGAAACTGTGCTTCATATTCACAGGCTTTCGAGGGCGGGTAGCATCATAGCCATCAGAGAAAAACTCCAGCTTTTCATTGCTATACTTGCTTGTAATACCGAGCAAACCCAGCAATGAATTCGCAAAGAGGTCATTCACAATCGGACGATCCTTATAGCGGACGATACGCTCATAAAGGTCAGGGAACTCCTTTCTCAACTTTGGTGAGACATACACCATAAATGGGATTTCGACATTGGACTTCAGCGCTAACCCGTGACCAAAAAAGTTGGGTTTATCTGGCACATCAAACATGGACTCACCATGATCTGAGAAATAAAACAAGATGGTCTTCTCCTCTCGATAATACTCTGCAATACTAGCAACCACATCATCATTATAATAAATGCTATTGACGTAGTCCGCAATGCACTTTTTATCGCCACTAGCACTGATATCCTTACTCGAAAAGCGTGCATGGCTATTGGGATAGCGCTGAGCATAGTCCGTATGACAACCTATCAAATGCACAAACTGCACAACGCTTTTTCCCCGGAGAGAATCTGATTTATGCAGGTAAGGGAAAACCTCCATATCATATCCCGAATCTTCTAGGGGCTTCCAGTCTGAAGCAGAAGTTCTCATCTTAACATAGCGCAGACTACCTGCCATACGAGCGATCACATTTACTGGCTGCACATACTCCCCTGTCACCTCTTGATTACTCACCCAATAAGTATCATAACCACTACGCAACAGGACATTTGTCAGGCTAGGATAATCATACCAAGTCCCCTGAGAATCTAAAGACAGATAGGTAAGTACCTTCGTCAAAGACTCTACAGTACCAGCAGCAGGGCTTATCACATCGGAATAGGCAATCATAGCACCATCTGCTATCAGACTATCTAACCTAGGGGTATTCTCAAGGGGATAACCATAGCAATGCATATAATCTCGTCTTAACGACTCGCCAATCACAACCACTACATTGATTCGTCCATAAGGCTCCTGCACCTCCAGATGCCCTAAGTCAATCTTCTCGATCTCACTCATCTTAGCCTGGATCTTAGATGTCTCCGCATACACTAATCCAGTATTCCACAGCAAGCGATCTATAGGACTCAATGTTGCATCCAAAGGAGTACCTGAACGAGACACATAGCTATATACTCGAGGCATAGAGATAGTAAGATTGCATAAGCCCGCCAGCCCAACGACTATCAGCAGGGCAGGCAACAACCTCTCTGCTTTTGCAATTAGCGCTTTACTACAAACCCTCTTAGGTAGCCAAAATGCCAACAGCCAAGAGGCCACAATCTCAGCTAACCCACGGAGAAAATCCCCAGGCGACAAGATTGTGGTGAGATACTCACGACTCTCCGCTACCGTAGTGGCCATCAAGATGGTGACCACAGAGAAAGTATACCCCTCTCCGTACTTACCCAAGAGATAGCTCTCAAAGAGATGGAAAACGCTAATGAAGATCACGACGCTTCCCGAAACAAATCTTCGCCAGCCTTTCGTTCGTGGCCAAGCGACCAACGCCCAAGCCAGAGCAGCCCAAAAGAGCGAGCGGAAGGTGGACACCGCCCAGATCTGGAGGAAGGCACGCGTCCCCATCTGCATAACCGGACCCTCCCCAAGGAGATGCACACTCAAGAAGAGCTGTAGGATAAGGATGAATGCAAATATCGGGAAGGTCTTCGCTAGACGACCGACATAAGCACTACGATTCATTCTCTGCAGTAGGTTCTTTATCATATAATTCAATCCTGTATTTAACTCTAATCAAGCTATATATTCTTCCGCAAAGATACTAACAACCACATGAATAACAACAATATAAATTTACCTTGAGCATTACACACTCACCAACCACCCCGCGAAGTCAAGCGTATACCCGTGTAGGGAACCCTGCGCAGGGCCTATTAACAAGTAAATGAAGTATGAGGCGTTTGACAAGCATAAGGAAGAGACTGGCCCTTATACCAAAGTAAGGCATCACTCCCACACAGGCAAAGAATACCGCCAAGCGCCAGCCCTCTTGAGAGAGCTGGCGCTTGGCGGCATTTGGATGGAGCGGAGCTATAGCCCGCTACCAGTAGAGGTCGTAGACGCGGATCTCACTGCGCGTACCTACGCGGTAGGTCGCACCCGCCGAGCCGATACCTGAGGAGATGCACACCTCACGCTCACCCACAGGGCGCGTACCCGAGACCATACCGTAGCGCCACCAGACCATCAGTTGGCCGGGCCAGATCTGTCCACCATGGGTATGACCACAGAGGATGAGGTCCACGGGACTATCGCCGATACTATCTATCGAGGCGGGCGTGTGCTCCATGAGCACAACGGGACCACGCATGGGGTCCGCTTCGTTGGCAATGACTTCGAAGGGCTTTCTATTGCCATTCACCCAGTCATCACGCCCGATGAGGGTGAGCGGGCCATTCCCAGGGAAAGCGATGCTGTCGCGAAGGAGCGTACCGCCGACTTCGGAGACCCAGCGGATATTGGCCTCCAGATCGTCACGATATTCGTGATTTCCCAAGACGTAGTACACCCCCATAGGTGCGTGGAGTGAGCGGAGCGAAGCCATCACGCGCGGATCATAAGCGTAGACGGCGCGGTGATCGATGAAGTCCCCACCGCAGAGGATGAGGTCAGGCTGCTGGTCTTGGATAAGCTTCACCGCACGAGCTATATAGTCGGGCGTCATCGCTTCGCCGATATGCAGGTCGGAGAAGAAGACCAGACGCATACGCTTCTCGGGCTGTGCCCCTTCGGGCACTAGACGCTTGACGGTGTACTTCTGATACATGACGCGCGGGTAGCGCACATTGCGGTGGCCGATGACCATCGTCGTGAAGAAGACCGCAAGGGTAGCGATGAAGGCGACGACCTTCACCCCCTGCTTTACCGCAGGGCGAGCCGAAGCGTAAAGCTTGAGCGTGCGCGCATCGATATAGCGTAGGATATTCACCCCGACGACGACGGCCGTGGCGTACATCGTAGAGAAGAAGATGTACACGCTACCATTCATCACGGCACTCATCCAGTCGGCTTCGAAGCGGCGATGGATGAGGAGCGCGATGGAGAAGAGTACAAAGATCAGCACCAGCAAGCCCCAGAAGACGCGGCGCAGACGGGGCCCCAGCACTTGCCCTGCGCGCCACCCGAGGTACGGGAAGAGGAAGAGGCAGCAGAGGACCGAATACAAATAAACCATAGTATAAAGGGAAAGTGGCGTGCGACCTTAGAGCCCCTCGGAGGAGAACTTACGGTCGAAGATCTTGAACTGATAGTACATCAGGATCATCCCCAGCACCCCTGCAGCGATGTCCGAGAAGGGCATAGCGAGCCATACACCCGTAGCATCCCAGAGCAGGGGAAAGAGGAAGAGCGCAGGCAGGAGGAAGAGAATCTGACGAGAGAGACTCAAGAGAAGCGCCTTCCCCCCGAAGCCGATACTCTGGAAGAACTGCGTAGCCGTGACCTGGAAGCCTACGAAGGCAAAGCCATAGAGACAGAGGCGTAGCGCATGCACCGAGGCCTCGATCATCTCAGGAGAGCTGGTGAAGAGTGAGGCGATCAAGCCTGGTGCCACCACCGCTACGATAGTCACGAAAGCACCGATACCGAAGTTCGTAGACGAGCAGATCTTGAAGGCCTGACGCACACGGTCCATCGCACGGGCTCCGTAGTTGTAGCCCACGATGGGCTGCATTCCCTGAGCGATACCGAGCATGAACATAAAGCCCACAAGGGCCGCACTATTGATAATACCATAAGCCCCCACCGCTCGGTCAGCCATCAGAGAGTTCTCCGCATAGCGAGCTAAGGTAGAGTTGATGAGGAAGGCGATGCCACTACTGAGGAGCTGCAGGAAGAAGGGCGACATACCGATAGAGAGGATCGCCAGAATCTGCTCGGAGGAGAGGCGCATATTGCGTCGGCGGAACTGCACCTCGCTCTTGCTGCTGAGGAAGTGCTGCATCACAAACGCTGACGACACAGCCATAGCGATCACCGTAGCCCAAGCAGCCCCCTCAATACCCCAGTCAAAGCCATAGATGAAGAGCGCATCGAGGAGCGTATTGAGCCCTGCCCCGATGAGCATCGTGATCATCGCCTTGTAGGGATATCCCGAAGCACGCATGATCGCATTGAAGCTGAAGCAGAGCGTCGAGAAGATATTCCCCGGGATCATGATCTTCAGATAGTCGTAAGCGAAGGGGAGCGTGCGGTCGTTAGCCCCCAGAGCACGGAGGATATCGTCGAGCCAGATCATCACCGGCACTAAGGTCAGCACCTGCGTGACTAGAGTCAGCAGGAGGGCATTACTCAGGATACGCTCAGCCTGATCGTGCTTGTTCTCGCCGAGGAGGATGGACACACGAGATGAAGCCCCGACACCGATAAGCATACCAAAGGCTTGGATGAAGATCAGGATAGGGAAGGTCAGAGCAAGCCCTGTGATAGCAAATTCACTGACTCCCTGACCGATGAAGATGCGGTCGACGACGCTGTAGAGCGCGTTGACCATCGTCCCCACAATAGCTGGGACACCATAGTGAATAAGGAGGCGTGGGATGCTCTCGTGAGCTAAGCGCTCGATGCGCTCGGTGTTTTTTTCTACCTGCGTAGACATGAAGATCTCTGCTTTATAGGGTCGGCACCGCAGCTGATAGAGGCGCGGTGAGGGGAGTTAACTCGGAGGTCTCGAAAAGATAAGAGGCTGCCCGCTTGCATTGCATGGGGCAGCCTCTTGTAGGTGTTTGCTACACTCGGGTAGCGGCGGTGGGTGCGACCTCTATAGCGAGGGCAGAGCACCCGACGAAGTTCGTTCGATTAAGAGAAGAACTCCTTGACGGCTTCGTTGGGGACCATCTCTTCCTGGAAGATGTAAGCACCCGTCTTAGGGGACTTGACCATCTTGATGACCTTAGAGTAGGTACGACCGTCGGCCTTCTTGAATGATGCGACTGCTTTCTTTGCCATTGTCTTGTCTCCTCGTGATTACTTGATTTCCTTATGGACCGTCATACGCTTGAGGATGGGGTTGTACTTTCTCAGCTCAAGACGCTCTGTCGTATTCTTTCTGTTCTTGGTCGTGATGTAGCGGGACGTCCCTGGCATACCACTCTCCTTGTGCTCAGTGCACTCGAGGATGACCTGTACTCTGTTTCCTTTAGCTTTCTTTGCCATGATCTTCCTACTACTTTACTTTGATTTCACTTAGGTAGCCATTGTTTGCAGCCTGACGCACAGCGGCATCGAGACCGATCTTGTTGATGAGGCGGAGGCCTGCGGCAGACACCTTCAGGACGATCCAGCACCCTTCTTCTGGCCAGAAGAACTTCTTGGTAAACAGGTTGACTTCGAAGCGGCGCTTTGTCTTGCGATTGGAGTGCGAGACATTGTTGCCGACCAGGGCTTTCTTACCTGTAATCTGACAAATCTTTGACATTACTCTTATATTTTAGTTTGTTATTTCTAACGTAATCAGCGACTTGTATCTTCACCTCCCTCAGGAGGACTCTACAATCGGTCTGCAAAGTAAGCAAAAAATACGCACATAAGCAACCCACTATACCATGCAGACGTAAAAAATCGTCCACCACGACGAGAGCGGTGAGCGTAGCTCGCTGGCCCCGCGAGTGGAGAGGGGAGGCGCAAGCTACGACTCCTCGATGGTGGGATCTTCGGGGAGGGGTTCGTCGCTGAAGATGATGGAGGTAGCGCCGAGCGTGAGCACGTCTCCAGGCTGGAGATAGCGCCACTCCTTCGGGGCGAGAAGCTCGCCTGCGAGGAAGGTCCCCACACGGCTATCGTCATCTGCCACAGCGAAGCGGAGCTTCCCCGTGCGACCCTCGGTGACCTTGATGATCGCATGATGGCGGTCCATACTCGGGTCGGAGGTGATGATAGGGATATCCGTGGCGGTATCCTTGTTGCGACGGCCGATAGCATTCACCCCGACGTAGAGGGGAAAGAGCTGCTTATAGCCGAAGACATTCTCCACCACGATGATATGCCCGACGGAGGTGCGCTGCTCTTGTCGCTTCGTGCTCTTAGCCGAAGGCAAGCGCAGACGCAGGTTGAGCTGATGCGTACACTGCGGGCAGATGATCGAGAGGCGATCCTCCCCCGAGGCCTGCAGCTCCTCGATACGCTCCCTCCTCAGAGGGATCGCTGTATCGCACTTGGGGCAAAAGATTTTCTTCATCGCATTACTTCGCTGTAGGGGTAGCGGCGGTCTTAGCCTCGGGGCGGCTCAGGACCTTCGTGTAGCGTGCGGGATCTGCGAGGAGATCCTCTGCGGCACGCACCATCTTGTCCTCTGCGACACTGCGCTCCAGAGCCCCTCTATTGTAATAGTAGCGGGTGAGGATAGCCCCCGTCAGATACTGCTCGATGAAGGGACGATGCTCCTCGAGGTCGTGCTTGAGGTCGGGGACGAGGAGCTTCTTCAGCGCCTCGAAGGCCTCACGACTCTTGTTGTAATAGCCCTCGAACTTCGCCAGGTCCTCCAGCTTCTTCAGCTCCTTGCCACTCTGGCGGTCGTAGTCGAACTTCTTCTCGATCATATGATTCGAGAAGGAGGCATAGTCTGCATCCGTGAGCTTGAAGTCACGGGGCGAAGCGATCGTGCGGTGGCTGCGCACATAGTCGGTGATCCAGTCGAAGGCATCGTTATTGACACGCAGGTAGTACACCATCGTGGGCAGCGAGTCATTAGTGAGAGCGATGTCAGGGAGGATACCACCAGCATCACGGACCTCACGGCCTGCACGCGTGTGGAAGACCTTCGTCAGGCTGTCGGGCAGGATCGTAGCGCCCTTACCCTCACGCAGCGACTGGTAGTTGATGCGCTGGATACAGCGACCGCTGGGGATGTAGTACTTCGCCGTCGTGAGCTTGATCGTCCCGTCGTAGGGGAGCTGCATCGTCGTCTGCACAAGGCCCTTACCATAACTCTTGACGCCCATGACGACAGCACGATCGAGATCCTGCAGAGCACCGCTCACGATCTCGGAGGCCGAGGCCGACTGCCCATTGATGAGCACGGCGATGGGGATCTGCGTGTCGAGAGGCTTGTCGGTCGTGCGATAGACGACCTCCTGACGGCGGGCATTACGTCCACGCGTCGTCACGACCTCCTCGCCTGCGGGGACGAAGAAGTTGACGATCTTGATGGCTTCGTCGATGAGCCCACCACCATTGTCGCGCAGGTCAAGGATGAGCCCACGGAGCTGGTGCTTGGACTTGAGGTCCAGGAAGGCCTTCTTCACCTCAGCGGCTGCCGTATTGGGGAAGCCCGTGAGGGAGATATAGCCCATATCCTTCCCGATGACACCATAGTAAGGCACGGGGCTGACCTGAATCTTCTGACGGCGGAACTCAATACGGCGAGGCTTCGACTCCCCTGGACGCTGGATGAGGAGCACGATCTTGCTCCCTGGCGTACCCTTGAGGGCGGCACTCACCTTATCGCTGGTCGACTTACGGAAGTCCTGACCGTCGACCTCGAGGATGACGTCACCAGCACGCAGACCTGCCTGTGCAGCGGGCATACCCTCCATGGGGTCGTTGATGATGATCGTGCTATCGGGGCGCTGCGAGATGACCGACCCGATACCGCCATAAGCCCCGGTCGTCAGGAGACGGAGCTTGTCGGTATCCTCCGACGAATAGTACTCGGTATAGGGGTCGAGGCTCTCGAGCATACCGTCCAAGCCGATACGGCTCAGACGCTTGATATCGATGGAGTCGACAAAGTAGCGGTCAAGAAGCGCCAGTGAGGAGCCGAAGATATCGACAGCCTGCACGTAGCTAAACTTATTATCCTTCTTCTTCTCTTCCTTGCCCTTCGTCTGAGCCGACGCAGGCGTGAGGAGGAGTAGGCCGAGCGCGAGGCTCAGGATCTTCGTCCAGTAAGTCATAGATGGATTGCTAAATTGAGGTAGGAGCCCTCTCCACGCTGGGCAGCGGGGCGAAGACACCTCGATATATACTATGCGCGGCCTCCGAAGATAGCGGAGCCGACACGCACCAGGGTAGCGCCCTCACGGAGCGCCAGCGGATAGTCTCCACTCATACCCATAGAGAGCTCGGTGAAGAGCTCGGGATGGAGGAGCACTCCCGAGGAGCGGATCTCGTCGAAGAGACGATGCACCGTAGCGAACTCACCACGGATGACAGCCTCATCATCGACATTGCTCGCCATAGCCATCAGACCATGGAGAGCGACGCCACGATACGTCTCGGGGCTCGAAGCGATGCGCCCGAGGAGCTCGCGTAGCTCGTCGGGAGAGAAGCCACTCTTCGTCTCCTCACGGGCTACATGCACCTCGAGGAGGATGGGGATGGTGCGCCCCACACGCTGGGCCTGACGGCATATCTCCAGAAGGAGGCGCTCAGAGGTGACGCTCTCGATCATGTGGATGAAGGGAGCGATGTACTTCACCTTGTTCGTCTGCAGCGGCCCGATGAAGTGCCAGATGAGGTCGGGATAGCGCTCACGGAGGCCCTCCCACTTCTCTACCAGCTCCTGCACACGGCTCTCGCCGAAGAGGCGCTGGCCTGCAGCGTGCGCCATCTCGATATACTCCGCTGGGTGGAACTTCGACACGGCCACCAGCCGCGCCCCACCCGTCAGCGTAGAGCGTATCTTATCGAGGCGCTCAGCTATATCCTCACTTCTCAGGGGCTTCATATTGGAAGACGTCTAAGATCTGCGTGTCGGTGACCGCAGCGATCTCGTAGCTGGCCATCTGGCTATCGAGCTGAGCCTTCAGCTCGGTGACAGCGTTAGGCAGCGAATCGGACTTGACGATCATCGTAGCGGAAGTCTTCTTCTCCGAGCCACTCTTCTCATCAACGGTGATGAAGTTCACCTTAGCACGGAAGTAGCGGTCGTCCTCGGCCTCCTCGTTGAGGAAAAGCTCAGCGATACGAGCACGGCGGATATTCACTACCTCCAGCTCACCGACCGAAACGAAGGGTCTAATCTCCTTGATGATACGCTTCTCTGCCTCTGTGAAGGAGAGGGCATCTACCAGGTAGCTTTCGGAAACCTTCTTCATACCCATCGAGTCGGCCTGGCGCTCGTAGGAAACTTTGCATTCGAACCAATAGTTCATCGTCTGTATCTAATTCTTGTATTTGTATTCTGTATCAGGGTGTCGAGGCTACTCCTCGTACATGTGGGCGATCTCGCTGGCGTAGTGCTCAGCGACGACCTTACGGCGTAGCTTCAGTGTATTGGTCAGCTCGCCGCTCTCCAGCGTGAAGGGCGTCGTCATCAGGTGGAATTTCTTCACCTTCTCATACTGCGCTACGGAGCTGAGAGCAGCCTCTACGTGCGCCATCACGAGGCGGTGTACCTCATGCTGCTTGCTGAGCTCCTCTTCGCTGAGGTCACGAGACACGCCACGCTCGGCAGCCTCACGGCGCAGCACCTCCCAGTTGGGATAGATGAGTGCACTGACGAACTTATACCCGTCAGCGATGATAGCGACCTGCTCGAAGAGGGGATCGACCGTGAGCAAGCCCTCGAGCATCTGTGGAGCGATGTACTTACCGTTGGCAGTCTTAAAGAGGTCCTTGATACGCTCCGTGAAGTAGAGCACGCCATTCTCCATACGACCAGCATCCCCCGTGCGGAAGAAGCCGTCTTCGGTGAACGCCTCAGCGTTGGCCTCGGGATTATTGTAGTAGCCACTCGTCACCGTCGGGCCCTTGATGAGGATCTCACTCGTCTCGGGATCGATCTTTACCTCGAGGGCGGGCATGATCGTACCGATGGACTCAAGGTCAAAGCCCACCATAGGCTGGGAGGACACCGTCGCCGTCGTCTCCGACAGCCCATAGCCCACACACATAGGTACATTGATCGAGCGCAGGAAGCGCAGGATCTCGGGCGAGACCGAAGCCCCTGCCGTGGGGAAGAAGCGGCCGCGCTGCAGCCCGATAGCCTTCTTCACCTTCGCAAAGAGCGTCTTATCGTAGAGTTTATAGAGGACCTTGAGGTAGAGTGGCGCCTTCTTCCCCTCGTTCACGAAGTCGAAGAAGTAGCGATCCCCTACCTGGATAGCGTGGCGAAGGACATAGCGCAGGGGCTTGGGCGAGCGATTGATCTTGTCCTGCACACCGATATATACCTTCTCCCAGAAGCGGGGCACATTGCCCATCATCGAGGGGCGTACCATAGGCAGTGCCTCGAGGATACGCTTCGGATCGCTGAGGACAGCCACCTGACAGCCCATACTGAGGCAGAGGTAGCTCCACGCCTTCTCGAGGATGTGGTTCAGCGGGAGGAAGCACATCGAGACGTCGCGATTCGTGATGAAGGGGTACTTGAGCTGGTGCGCATAGAGCTGCTCGATGAAGTTGCTATGATGCAGCATCACGCCCTTGCTCTTACCCGTCGTACCGGAGGTATAGATGATGACCGCCAGGTCGGTAGCCAGCGATTGGCTTGCCGTGACGTTCGCCTTGTTCTCATAGGAGACGGAGTCCCCACGGCGCACGAACTCATCGTAGTACATCGAAGTCGTGTCCCCAGGGGCCAGTACCACCTCGTTGTCGAAGATGATCAGGCGGCGAAGTGATCCGCCACGCTGCTGCACCTCATAGGCATTGTTGTACTGGAACTGACCGCCGACGAACATCGTCTCGACGCCAGCATCCTCCACGATGAACTGCACCTGATCGGGCGTACTCGTCGCATAGAGGGGTACCGAGACGGCGCGCATCATGAAGATCCCCAGCTCGGTAGTGATACAGCCCACGCGGTTGGGCGAATAGATCGCGATACGGTCGCCCGTCTGGATCTGCAGGTAAGCCAAGCCCTTGGCTGCCGAGAGGCAGAGGTTAGCGACCTGCTCACCATTGAGCTTCTCCCAGCGCTCATTATGCTTATTGTAGTAGCGCATAATGGTCTTGCCTGGGTAGCGTACACGGAACTGGTGGGGGAACTCCGCCAGGTGGTACTTAGGATATGGAGGTGTCATTGGTCTGTCTATACAAGTGTGGTCGGGGTGGGATTCCCCGCTAATTCTCTTACAAATTTAGCCTATTCTTCTCGTCCCGCTCTATATTGCTGATTGGGATGCCGTTTTACAGAGAACCTTTGCTGAAGCACGCCCTGCTTAAGGAGGCGAGGTAGGATTACATTTCTCACATGATCCTTTGTCCGATGTAGGTAGTCAGCTATCTCTTGAGCTGTCCGCCATTCAGTGCAGAAGCAGCAAACGAGTCGCTCCGTTTCCTCTGCACTGAGCTTACGCTTGGTAGCTTGCATCATTTGATCTTCTGAGCTTGCATCGTTTGAGGGTGCAGCTTGCATCATTTGCTCTTCCAAGCTTGCATCATTTGAAGGCGTAGCTTGCATCATTTGAGCTTCTGAGCTTGCATTATTTGAAGGCATAGCTTGCATCATTTGCTCGCTTGCTTCATCACCATCATTAAGATGATAAACACACCCTCTCCCACGCCCTTCTGCTATCAGTAACCCATCTCGACGAAGCTTCTGAAGGACCTTTGTGATATCTGCTGGATGCATCGGGAGCAACTCTTTAAGTCGCTCATGATTAATAACGCCTTCACTCTGAGCGGTCGCAAGCAGTAGCAGTTCATTCTCATCAAGCTCATCAATAGGACTACCGAGCTGGTCCTTCAAGGAGGTAAGAATGCGAGGATCCAGCAATGACTCTAAGGGCATCACAAGCTCCACTTTATTGGGGCGCAAGAGTTCGTTGGGATAGGGTCTACCCCAGCGCGAAGCCTTCCACCCTCTGAGGATCTTGTCGACACCGCTACCGGCCTTCTCGGCCTGCCCCATCATCATAAACATCTGCTGGAGCGATGTATTCCGACAGACACTCTCCCCTCCTCTAAAGAACTGTTCGCGGGAAATGAGTAGCACGCCTGGATTAGATAAGATAATCTTATCTGGATATTTGGTGACCAGAAGTGAAGCCTCCTCGCTGTAGTCCGCATGCACACACAGATTAGCCATAGCTTCACGAAGCGCTTCATGAGCCAGCGTCCCATCTCGGCGCACACCATCCTCTAAGCGAAAGGGAGTGGGCAACGATGCTTGAAGCTTCGGTAACACCCGACGATAGAACTGAAATAGGTTGACCTCCCATGTGCCATCAGGATAAATACGATCACTCCAGCGGTCACTATCAGAAGTAATTTCCTTGTAATCGGGGAAAAAGTTCGGTGCACAGGCAGGATCCTTGATGGCCTCGAACTTCCCAAACATCAGAAGCCCAGCCAAGGTGAATCCTTCTTCGCCACTCTCTCGATCCCGTCGATAGCCACCCAGCTTACGCATTAGCCCATCATTGTCCTCTGTCACCCAAGGGTGGTCGGGATGGACTGTCATAAAGAGGCGCCGATACTGCTCGAGAGAGGGGAGATCAATATCTTCCCACGTAAAACCCTTAAGAATACGACCATCAGCAGGGCGGGATAAGTCCGCATCGGCCATCATACGTCGTACCTCTGCTGGGGTACAGAGGAAGTCCCCTGTAGCATTGCGCCTGTAGGTCCCATCATCGGGTATGCGCTTGCAATAAACGGGTCGCTGTATCCGAGTTGCTTGAGGCACCCTCACAGTCAACACAAACGATCCATCCACATCTATGATCTGTACATCCTCATTGGATAGCAGACAAAGACTGACCACCTCCTTATTACGCACCTGTGACCAAAGCTTCTCCTTACACCGATCAGCCTCCTCTCGTGTGAGTTCACTTAGGCTCAAGCCATCATTTTCCTCCTTGACTCCAAGGACGATGACGCCTCCATGAGTATTAGCAAAGGCCGAGTACGTAGGCCAAATCTCCTTCGCAAAGCCTCCCTTTGCACTCTTAAATTCAATCTCCTCACACTCACCTATGCCAAGTAGCTCATAGATGTAAGCCACTTGGTCCTCTGTGCTGTATTGATTGGTCATACTGATTGAAGTCATATTGAACTACCATAGGATGCCTACAAAGATACGCCTTAAACGTACCCTTGCACCCTACAAAGATACGACGAGCCCTCCGTTTCTGCGGTGTGGCTACCACCACTCTTTAGAGGCGGAAGGAGTAGAGGATGAATGCCTATTCTCAGCGAAGAAAAGGGGCGGAGCAGTAGGAGATTTTCTTCGTCCACGTACGTAGATATTAGGACTACGTGCAGGGATGATAGGGGTTAGGTACGTGGACGATAAATCTACGTGCGTGGACAGAGGAATTGTAGCGGTGCTGCGGGAGAAAATCCATAGTCGGGGCGAATTATCCCTGTAGTCATCGGGAGGAATAGACGTAGTGCGCGGGGGTGAGGACGAATAGCAGAGCAGAGCTACAAGCAGGCGAGAAGCTGGGCGACACCCCTACGGGGCGGGGCAGTCCGCCCGCAGGACAATGGAGGTATTTCCGTAACTTCGTAGCGTATAAAAAAGAATTGATCACTTATGAGTATGGATAAAGATTGGGGAGGATCAACCCTTTTGGCCTCACGTAAGCTCAAGGCCGGGACCAGATACTATTACATAGACGCTAAGCTCGACAGCAAGGGCAATAAGTACATCGTGCTCTCAGAGACCAAGCTCAAGGAGAGCGAAGGTAAGCTCGAGCGTCACCGTATCTTCATCTACGAAGAGGACTTCGCGAAGGTCTCAGAGGCCCTGCGCCAGACCATCCTCGAGGTCTCCGACACCGCCCTCGCAGGCGATGAGCCCACTGCCGCCGAGGCAGGCACCACGCACGCTCACCACACAGAGGCCACGACCGAGGGGCTTCACGACGAAGACCTCCAGCTTCAGTCCTTCGATATCGAGTGGACCGACGAAGCTTAACCCCACACCCTTCAGTCACCCACCTCTGATGACCCATCGTCAGCTCTATGGGCTCGCTGTCCTACTCTGGCTCATCGCTGGGGTCAATGTCCTGCGCATTGGCCTGGTGAACTGGACCAGCGAGACGAATATCCTCGTGAGCATCCTCTGGCTCATCGGGAGCTTGGCTTTCTTCGCCGGCTTCATCTTTCCCCGTGTCGTGAAGCGGAATCTCACCGCCCTTGGACAGCGAGCCGAAGGTACCCTGCGCTGGTACCAGTGCTTCACACCCTCCTCGTGGATCATCATGGCGGGCATGATCACCCTCGGCATCACCCTGCGTGCCCTTGACCTCGTACCCCACTCCTTCATCACGGGCTTCTATACGGGGCTGGGACTCTCGCTCATGCTCTCCACTTACCCTTATCTCCGCCTTCTCTTCCGACCCAAGCGATGACCGATACCTCTGTCTTCGAAGACAAGAAAGCCGCCTACTACACCCTCGGCTGTAAGCTCAACTTCGCCGAGACGTCGACCATCGGGCGCTCGCTGCTTGCCCAAGGGGTGCGGAGCGTGCGTCCGAGCGAGGTAGCCGACATCTGCGTCATCAACACCTGCTCGGTGACGGAGCTGGCGGACAAGAAGTGCCGCACGATGATCCGCAAGGCTGCCCGTGAGCATCCTGGCTCCTTCGTCGTCGTGACGGGCTGCTATGCCCAGCTCAGCCCCGAGGAGATCGCAGACATCGAGGGCGTCCATCTGGTCATCGGCTCGGAGAAGAAGCTCGACATCGCCGACTACCTCGATCTGGAGCGCCCCCGTGATGCGGGTGCCAGCATCGTGAGAGGGCGCACGAAGGATATACGCACCTTCCGCCTCAGCTCATCCTCCGACGAGCGCACGCGTCACTTCCTCAAGGTACAGGACGGCTGTGACTACCACTGCACCTACTGCACCATCCCCAAAGCCCGAGGGCGAAGCCGTAGCGGCTCGATCGCCGAGATCGTCGCCGAAGCCGAACGTATCGCCCGCGAAGGTGCTCGCGAGATCGTGCTGACGGGCGTGAACATTGGGGACTTCGGCAAGGGCCATCCAGGCGAAGACTTCTTCGCTCTTGTCAAGGCGCTGGACGAAGTCGAGGGTATCGAGCGCTTCCGCATCGGCTCCATCGAGCCCAACCTCCTCAGCGAAGAGATCATCCGCAACTGTGCTACCTCACGGCGTATCGCCCCCCACTTCCACATCCCCCTACAGAGTGGCAGTGACGAAGTCCTCCGCCTGATGAAGCGCCGCTACGATACAGCGCTCTTCCGCTCCCGTGTGGAGCTGATCCGTGAGCTGATGCCCCATGCCTTCATCGGCGTGGACGTCATCGTCGGCACCCGTGGCGAAGAGGAGCGCTACTTCGAGGAATGCTATCAGTTCCTCGAGGATCTACCCTTCTCCCAGCTCCACGTATTCAGCTACTCCGAGCGCGAAGGCACGGCAGCCCTCTCCATCGAGCATGCCGTCACGCCCCGAGACAAGCACAAGCGTAGCCAGCGCCTGGCCCGCCTCTCTGAGGAGCGTCTGCAGGACTTCTACCGCGCCAACCTCGGTCGTGAGCTTACGGTCATCTGGGAGCACGGCAACTATGACGGCCGCATGATGGGCCACAGTGAGAACTATATCCGTGTGGCGCAGCCCTACGATGAGGCGGCTATCGGCACGACGACACGTATCACCCCACAGCACCTCGACGAGTCGGGGACCTTCGTCTATTGAGCACGTACGAGAGATGACTGAGCAGCTGACCTACTACCTCCTTCGCGGCTTCTTCGGCCTCTTGGCACGCCTACCGTGGGCAGTCATCCACGCGCTGTGCCATGCGACCGCCTTCCTCATCGGGCGGGTCGTGGGCTATCGCCGTGCCGTCGTGCGAGACAACCTCTCCCGTAGCTTCCCCGAGAAGACGACAGAGGAGCTGCGACAGATCGAGCGGGACTTCTACCTACAGTTCGCCTACAACTTCCTCTCCACGCCGAAGCTCCTACACCAGAGTCCCGAGCGACTCACCAAGGAGCACTTCATCATGCCCGACCTCTCACCCCTCGTGGAGGTAGCGAAGGAGTACGACTGCGTGCTCGTCGCCCTCGGGCACTACGGCAACTGGGAGCTCTTCTCCACGGGGCAGATCCAGCTCGCCACCATCGGCTACAGCATGGATCAGGTCTATCGTCCGCTGAAGGACAAGGCCCTCGACCGCCTCTTTGCCGAGCAACGCCAGCGCTTCGGTGCGCGCCTCGTCGCCAAGGATAAGATCGCACGCCACATCGTCGAGTATGTGCATGCCAAGGACGGCCGTCATTGGTTCGTCGCCATGATCACCGACCAAGCCCCAGGTATCGGTCACGCCACCTACTTCACTGACTTCCTCCACCAGCCGACAGCGATCCTCGACGGCATCGAGCGCCTCGGGAGGAAGTACCGCCTACCTATCTTCTACTTCGACATTGAGCGAAGGAGCCCCATCCAGTTCGTAGGGCGCTACGTGCCTATCTACGATCCTGCGGAGGGCGACCTGCCCATCTATACCGTCACCGAGCGCTATGCCCGTATGCTGGAGGCCAACATCCAGCGCGACCCAGCAGCCTGGCTCTGGTCGCATAAGCGCTGGAAGCGCCCCCTCGAGAACTACCCCGAGGCCGTGCGCAGTGCCCAACTCCAAGCACTCCTTGACTCTGAGCAAGACAACTAACTATACTACACGCTATGCATCCTACCACACACGCCGAGGTGGCCGTCCTCGTCCTCAACTGGAATGGCCGTAGCCTCCTGGAGACTTTCCTCCCCTCTTGGGTGCAACACACCCCCGCAGGCGCAGACCTCATCATCGTGGACAATGGCTCGACGGACGACTCCGTAGCCTTCGTCCGCGAGCACTATCCCGAGGTGCGCCTCCACCTCTTCACCGAGAACCACGGCTTCGCAGCGGGCTACAACAAGGCCATCGCCGAGCTGGACTACAAGACCGTCATCCTGCTCAATAGCGACGTCGAGCTCAGCCGAGGCTGGCTCGATGAGCCCCTCCATCTCCTCGACTCCGACCCCACGATCGCAGCCGTCCAGCCTACGATCCGTGCACAGCGTGACCCGAAGAGCTTCGAGTACGCCGGTGCTGCTGGTGGCTTCATCGACTCGCTGGGCTATCCCTTCTGCCGTGGCCGTCTCTTCGGCACGCTCGAGGAGGACCATGGGCAGTACGCTACCCCCACAGATCTCTTCTGGGCATCGGGCGCCTGCCTCATCATCCGCCGTGACGTCTATCTCGAGGTCGGCGGGCTGGATACGGTCTTCTTCGCCCATCAGGAGGAGATCGACCTGTGCTGGCGACTCAATGCCCGTGGGTATCGCATCGCCTTCGCCCCCACCTCGGTCGTCTACCACGTCGGTGGCGCCAGCCTCTCGGCAGAGAGCCCAAGGAAGGTCTTCCTCAACTTCAGGAACAACCTCCTGATGATCTACAAGAACCTCCCCGCACCCCGCCTGCACCGCGTGCTGCTCTGCCGCTTCTTCCTCGACGTCTTCGCTGCCCTTGTCTACCTCCTTCAGCTCAAGCCCCGTCACTGCTACGCCGTCCTTGAGGGCTGGCGCTGCTTTATGATCAAGCGCCAGCGCTACGAAGAGGTGCGCAAGGAGAATATCGCTAAGACCGTCCGTCCCCTCCCCACGAGCCTGATGAAGCCCTACAGCCTCCTCGTGCAGTACTACCTTCGTGGACGCCGACGCTACAGCGACCTCCCTCAATAATCCCCGCCTACCAGCCCACTCCCGCCTATGACCACCCTCAAGCCGCTGGCCGAGCGCATGCGCCCGACGAGCCTCGAGCACTACTTCGGCCAGTCTCACCTCGTCGGGCCGCAGGGTATCTTACGCCCTATGATCGAGCAGCAGCGCCTCCCGTCACTGATCTTCTGGGGCCCTCCAGGAGTGGGTAAGACGACGCTCTCGGAGATCATCGCCCGCAGCCTCGATACCGCCTTCTACTCGCTGAGTGCCGTCCACTCGGGCGTCAAGGATGTGCGCGAGGTGCTGGAGCGTATCCAGAGTGAGCAGAGCGGGATCTTCGGCTCGTCAGTACGCCCCATCCTCTTCATCGACGAAATTCATCGCTTCAGCAAGAGCCAGCAGGACTCCCTCCTGGCAGCCGTGGAGCAAGGTATCGTCACGCTCATCGGTGCCACGACGGAGAATCCCAGCTTCGAGGTCATCCGTCCGCTCCTCTCCCGCTGTCAGGTCTACACGCTGAGTCCCCTCTCCAGCGAGGAGATCATCGGCCTCCTGCAGCACGCCATCACGACCGACGAGCTCCTCTCCCAGCGCCGCATCGAGCTCACCGAGACCGCCGCACTCCTACGCTACGCTGGTGGTGACGCACGCCGTGCGCTGAATATCCTCGAGCTGGTCGCCCTATCGACGACCTCCGACCCGCTTCTGGTCACGGACGAACTGGTCAGCCAGCGCGTGCAGACGAATCCCTTGGCCTTCGACAAGGGCGGTGAACTCCACTACGACATCGCTTCGGCACTCATCAAGAGTATTCGAGGAAGTGACCCAGACGCCGCTATCTATTGGCTCGCACGCCTCATCGAGGGCGGCGAAGACCCTTCGTTCATCGCGCGCCGACTGATGATCTCCGCTGCCGAAGACATAGGCCTTGCTAACCCCAACGCCCTCCTTCTCTCCACCTCCTGCGCCGAGACCCTCGAGCGCATCGGCTGGCCCGAGGGGCGCATCCCCTTAGCCGAGACAGTCATTTACTTGGCTTGTAGCGAGAAGAGCAATAGCGCCTATATGGCGATCAACCGTGCCCTCTCCTTCGTCAAGCAGACGGGCAACCTCCCCGTACCGCTCCACCTACGCAATGCGCCCACGGAGCTGATGAAGGACCTCGGCTATGGCGAAGGCTACCGCTACTCGCACGACTACCCAGGGCACTTCGTACAGCAAGCCTACCTCCCCGAGAGCATCGGGCGGGAGCGCTTCTGGCAGTCGGACGAGTCCAACGGTGCCGAGGCGAAGATGATGGAGCGTCAGCGCTCGCGCTGGCAAGGCCGCTTCACGCCCCCGACAGAGCCCGAGAAGTAAGCCCCCACTACAAAAAGCGCACGGAGCGAATCATTGTCCCCCAATGATTCGCTCCGTGTCTTTTCCCCGCCCCGTAGCCGAAGCTCTGCGGGGCGTCGTCGTATGGTCTCCTTAGCGCAGCGGTGCGAGGCGACCGAGTAGCTCTTCGCCGAGAGCACTCTTCTCCTCGATATGCTGGAGGATGGACTTCACATAGGTATTGCTGTCAAAGTCGCCACGGACCTCCTCGAAGTCCTGGGCCTGCACACGCTCATCGCCGTCGGCGCCGAAGCCCGTCATCGCCGAGAGGGAGAACTCCTTCTTCGCGTCGGCATAGAGCTCGCGATCCAGCTCGACGACCGAGCTACGCCAGCGCTCGACGAGTTCGGCGATCTGCTCTGCCGTCACTTCGGCAAGATCAATGCCATAGAACTCCTGGATCTTATCATACGCCCACGTCCATTCGTACTCGTAGTAGTGCAGGTGCAGGTCGGCAAGGCGCTGCTGTAGCTCGCTGATAGCCTCGATGCGGCGCATCTCGATATCCTCGATGATACGCAGCACCTCAGCCTTCGGAGCGATGAGACCCGAGAGATCGACCCAGTCCCCGTGCCCGATGGATGTGCGGGGCAGTAGGGCTTGGCGCACGACTTCGATAGAGGTGCAGTCTATGCCCTCAAGGCGCTTGATGAGCGAGTTGCCGAGAAACTTATGGATCGCCAGCTCGTAGTAGTGGATCCCCTTACGAAGCGAGGAAGCCTTGATCTTTGCGCTCTGATAGGAGTAGATCTCGGAGGTCGCCCCAGCGACACGCCTTAGCTCGGTGAGGATCGTGCGCCCGTTGAGCATCTTCTGGATGGTATAGGGGCTCAGGAGGTTGTAGTTGATCTGGTCAAGGCGGTGCGGGTCAGTGCGCGCATCACGGCGGGGCCACTTCTGCGCATCGCGGATCGTCCCCACGCTCTTGAGGTTGACCCCAGGGATGAGGAAGGTCGTATCGCACGACTCGATGAGGTAGGAGAAGGGGAGATTCGATAGGTCTGGGTGCGTGGTGTGACGCCCCATGACGAGCGAGAAGGCACCGATACGCGCGGGCCAGAGGATGTAGGAGTCGGACGAGGTCTTCGCACCGCGCTCCATGATGCCCTGATGGATGGGCCCGAGCTTGTACATGTGGTTGCTCTGATTCGAGCCCGAGCCAGCGTTCATGAAGGAGAACTGGCTGGCGATAAGTAGCGTGGACTTGTGGTGCGTCACGGTGAAGGGCCCTGCGAAGATCGCACAGGCCTCGCCATTCTCCTCGTGGCAGTTGCTGAAGAAGAGCGAGTCCGAAGCGGAATAGCCGTGAGCGAGCGTACACGCCTGCCCGATGAAGCAGCGAGAGAGCGCCGTGCCACTCTGCACGCTCGAGCCCGAGGAGATGATGAAGTCCGTACAGATGACGCTGTAGCCCAAGCTGACGGGCGCTTCCTTCACACTATTGATACTCCCGTTGTAGAGGCGGCGCGTGCCGACGATGCTGGCATAGGGGCCGATCTTCACGTTCGTGATATTCCCCACATCTGTGATATGCGCATGGGCGCCGATCGTGCCGTGGGCGGAGCGCAAGCCATCGATATAGCCCCAGATGAGGTGACGTAGCTCCGAGATGAGCGCAGGACGGTGGCGGTAGATCGCCATGAAGTAGGCTTCGTGTGCTGAGAGTTGGTCGTAGCTCAGTACCTCACGCCCGCCCGTCTCATTGAGGACAGAGACCTCGACGCCGTTGCCGAAGGTCGTCTCGCCATCGACGAGGATGGTATCGACATTGCTGATGAAGGACTCTTCACCGATGGTGTAGTTGGCGATATAGTTATTGACGTGCTCGATGCAGCAGTTGTCGCCGACCTCGACATTGTGCAGGTAGGTGTAGTAGAGCCCTGAGTGCTTTGAGATGCCCCCAGGTAGGTCAAAGGTCTTCTCGAAGAGCCCCAGGCGGACCCAGCCCGAGAAGTGCGTGTTGAGGATGTAGCGGGGGACGAAGCCTTCCTTGACCCAGACCTGGCTCCAGTCGTCGGCGGAGTTGGCGTGCTCGCGCAGGACACTGATCTCTTCAGCCGTCAGCGGGCGGTATTCTTTATGAAGTGCGGTGCTCATTGCCTTTACATTTATAAAAGTACACCACAAATGTACAGACTTTCATACAAGCATCTCCCCAGCATACCCCAAGATACTGCATTATGATCCTCGAGGCATATTACAGATGTACCGTAGCGGTTCGTAGACAAAGCTGGGTAGGTCGGATGCGCAAACAACTACTGGTTTCAGGTACGAACGACTATTGGTTTGTCTTCAATCGACTATTCGTTCCCTATGCGAACCACTACTCGTTCGCACCCCGAACAACTATTGGTTTGAAGACAAACCAATAGTTCTATCAAGCCTGACTACCCTGAATCCCTTTGATAACGCACCAAAGTGCGAATGCCGTTAGGTTGACAACTGTCTTTGCAGAGATGTAGATAAGTCCCTACAGTAGGAGATAAATAGCTATTTTTGCCACACAAGACAATCCCTTTATCCCCACATAAGAGCTCCCCATGAGTAAGCCCTCTACGTCCAGCTTCTCTGCAGTCATCACAGCGCTACGCTTCCCACTGATCATTATGGTCGTAGCCATTCACCTCATTTCAGACAAGCTAACACTACCTCAATGGGGTGCTCCGAACTGGCTCTACATCTACATCAGCGAATTCCTGTCACATAGCCTTCCCCGCATAGCTGTCCCGATGTTCTTCTTCATCTCGGGCTATTATGCTTTCTATAAGAAGGACTGGAGTCAGCGCTCCATCTGGACGGTAGAGCTGAAGAAGCGCGTGAAGACCCTGCTCATACCCTATCTATTGTGGAATAGTATCTACCTCGTCATACTCCTTGCGAAGACGCAGGTGGGATTGCGATTGGGTGTCGGAGCCAGTGCCCCCTTCTATATCACCAGCTTCACACAGCTCCTCAGCTATTACTGGGGGGATGTCATCGTCTATCCACTCTGGTATATCCGCGATCTGATGGTGCTCTGCGCTTTGGGCCCCATCCTCTATCAGCTCCTTTCTTGGACTAGAGGCTATATCCTCCTTCCCTTGCTCATCCTCTTCCTCATAGGATGGGAGTGCGGAGTCGCGGGCTTCGGTACGGTCTCATTCTTCTGCTTCATGCTCGGGGGACAGATCGGCACAAAGCAAATTGACCCACTGGAGGTCATCCAGCGGGTCAAGTATCTTGCAGGAGTCATTGCTATCGGGACGGTCTTTACCCTGCCTCTACTGAGTGGATGGGCAGGCTACATCGTCGTACATAACATCTATATCCTCACAGGCTCAGCATCAGCTCTCCTCGTGATGCAGTATATCGGGCGCAGAAGTCCTGAAGTAATCCAGCGCCTAAGCAACCTTAATAAATACGTCTTCTTCATCTACGCCGCACACACCGTACTTCTCGTGAACTGGGCTCGTGGTATCGTCTTCCGCGTACCATTCCTCAGCGAAGAGGGCTCTGGCGCAGTCTTGGGCTACCTCCTCATCGGAGTGCTTACTTTGGCATTCAGCTTCGCCAGCTACGCCGTAATAAAGAAGATCGCCCCACGCACTCTCGCGATCCTCTCAGGAGGGCGGTAGAGTCACAGGGCGAAGCTCATTAGGAGAAGAGCGCGAAGGGATCTTGCTCAGCGAAGTAGAGGTGGGTATAGCCCGCCAGCACATTGCCACGGCGATAAAGGAGCGTCGGTGCGACTTCGTCACGCGCTGTCAGCTGCTCGCCGACGGTCTCTTCACCGACCTCCTGCGGTACGATGGACGAGTAGTGGAACTCATGCCCACGGTATTCGCGTCCCCCAAGACGGAGCTTGCGGTAACCTAAGCGCAGACGCATGCCCTCCATCGTAGCCTCTTGATCCAGCACACCACACATCGGATAGGCCTTCCCCTCCTCATCACGGATAGCACGACAGAGGTACATCATCCCCCCACATTCGGCTAAGACACGCCCGCCAGCAGCGGCATAGGCAGCGATAGAGCTACGTGAGCGCTCGGCAGCGGCCAGTTCGCTGAGGTAGAACTCCGGATAGCCACCAGGCAGATAGAGGAGGTCACACTCGGGAAGCGGCTCATCCTTGAGCGGAGAGAAGAAGGACACCTCGCCTTGTGCAGCGAGTGCACGGATATTCTCCTCATAGATGAAGTTGAACGCTTCGTCACGGGCAACGGCTATCTTGCGCCCAGGGGCGGACGTAGGCACTGCTTCCTCCGCAGGGAGTGCGGGGCGAGGGCGCATACAAGCCTCGAGCAGGCGATCCACATTGACATGCTTCTCGATGAGCGCTGCCACATCTTCGGGGAGCGCATCCAGCTCCTGCAGCTCGCGGAGTGAGAGCCCAAGGTGGCGTGATGGCACTTCGAGGAGCTTCGTCTTCGGGATATAGCCGAGGGGAATGACCCCAGCGTCTTCGGCAGCCTCACGCAGGAAGCGGTAGTGATTCTCCGAGGCTACGCGGTTGAAGACCACTCCGACAACCTCCGTATCCTGACGGAAGTGTTTGAAGCCGTAGAGGAGTGCCCCGACGGAATAGGCGGAGGAGCGCGCATCGACCAGCAGCACCGTCGGGATGCCTACGGTCTTAGCGACCTCGGCCGACGAGCCATGCATACGTACATAGCCATCATACAGCCCCATCACCCCCTCGAGGACGACGGCATCAGCCTCCTGCGTGTGGCGTGCATAGACCGCACGCACATGCTCGGGGCTCATCATGAAAAGGTCAAGATTGATAGAGGGGCGACCGCTGGAGAGCTGGTGGAACTTTGGGTCGATATAGTCGGGCCCGCACTTGAAGCTCTGCACGGCGAGGCCACGACGCTTGAGCGCACGCAGTAGGCCGAGCGTGAAGGTCGTCTTGCCACTGCCCGACGAGCCAGCTGCCACGAGGAGCTGGGGAATAGATGTAGAAGTCATAAGGAAGGTCTTGGTGAAGGGTCGTTAAAGCTTCCCCTCGTAGAGGAAGTAGTCCGCACGGCGGAGGGAGTCGAGCTGGAGGGGCTGACACGACAGAGCGTAGAGCGCTGCACCCGAGCCCGTCATCAGGGCGAAGTCGGCGCCCAAGGCATAGAGCTCGTCCTTGATCTCCGAGAGAACGGGATGATGAGGGAAGAGGCTTGGCTCAAAGTCATTGAAGAGGCAGTCACGCCACTCCACTACGGGGCGAGCAATAAGCTCCTCGATGGGAGTCTCTGCGGGCTTGAGCGGAAGAAGCCCACGGAAAGCCTCTGCCGTAGAGATATGGATGGGAGGCTTGACGATGGTGAGGTGATAGCCCTTGAGATCGAGAGCAAGGGGAGTAAGGATTTCGCCGATACCTCGCCCTACGGCAGGCTGATTGCGCACGAAGATGGGACAGTCGGCGCCGAGCGTGAGGGCGATGGCCTCCAGCTCCTCGGTAGAAAGGCCGAGCGAGCACAGCTCATTGATAGCAGTTAAGGTAAAGGAAGCGTCCGCTGACCCGCCACCCATACCCGCTCCCGAGGGGATCTGCTTGGTAAGGCGGAGGCGTACTGAGGGGAAGGAGCGCAGCTGACGCAGGGCGCGTACGGCGCGTAGGACAAGGTTGTCCTGCAGGGCTCCCGTCTCTACCCCACCCGTGACGATAAGCTCGTCTTCAGCGGCATCAGTGAGCTCGAGCTCCAGCGTGTCGCATAGCGGTATCGGGAGAAAGGCGGTCTCCAGTAGGTGATAGCCATCGGAGCGGCGCCCCGTGACGAAGAGCCCAAGATTGAGCTTTGCATTAGGATAGACGATCATCGTAGTACGTATCGACATGTATGCATAAACGAAGAGACTCCTCAAGAATTACTTCTCGAGGAGTCTCACTCTCTTTCTTTGTACGCGGGATGAGATTTGAACTCACACGCCGTAACCGGCACTACCCCCTCAAAGTAGCGTGTCTACCAATTTCACCACCCGCGTATTTGAAGCTTGCAAACTGAGGACGCTGTGCGTCAAGGCTGTGCCCAGGACAGGAATCGAACCTGCACGTCTTTTGAACACTCGCACCTGAAACGAGCGCGTCTACCAATTCCGCCACCTGGGCTGACCTGTTTGCACTGCAAAGGTACAACAAAATTTGATACTACCAAATGCCAGGCCCAAGTGGCGGCTGCAAACTCCGCTATCAGTGGCTACTCATCGCCACCGCCAGAGAAGGTCTGGATATGCTTAGAGCGCTTATTCCTAATACGTTCACGCCCCTCTTCATCGCGGTAGCGGAAGCGATCATTAGGCCACAATCCCCCTTCATTTTTTTTCGCGGGACGGCCTCCTTCACGGCGATCTTCGCGGCGGGGACGGTCAGAGACGCTCGGACGATCACCCTCACGACGGCCTCCTTCGCGGCGATCTTCACGACGTGGGCGATCAGAGAAGCTCGGACGATCACCATCACGACGGCCACCTTCGCGGCGATCTTCACGGCGTGGGCGATCAAAGCGACGGGGCTTCTCAGAGCGAGGGCCACGCTCACGCTCGGAGCGTGGAGCACGAGGAGCACGCTCCTCTTCACCTTCGCCACCAGCACGCTTGAAGTCCTCACGCTTACCAGCGAAGAGGGTGTAGGCACGCAGCTCACACTCCAGCGAGCCGTTGAGCATCTTGATGCGGTCGCTGTGGCGCAGACCGATCTTATCGAAGTGCTCGAGCTTGTAGGCCAAGATCCAAGCCGTCGAGCCGGCATAGTTATGCTTAAGGCGCTCGCCGATCATGCGGTAGAGCTCCTCGCCATCGCGCAGACGCAGACGCTCGCCGTAGGGCGGGTTCGTGACGATGAGGACGGGAGTCTCGGGAGCAGGGCAATCCTGCATAGCACGATGGCTGACGGTGATGAGGTCAGCAAGGCCTGCCGTGCGGACGTTGTGACGTGCCACCTTCACCGCCTCGATGGAGCTATCCGAGCCATAGATATGGTGCTCGAAGGGCTTCAGCTCACGGCACTCGGCCTCTACATCAGCGAAGAGGGCGGGATCATAATCCGCCCAGCGCTGGAAGGCGAAGCTCTTACGGAAGGAGCCAGGGGCGATACCACGGGCGATGAGGGCTGCCTCGATGAGGAGCGTCCCCGAGCCACACATGGGATCGATGAAGTCCGTCTCACCCTGCCAGCCAGCCAGAAGCAGGATACCAGCGGCGAGGACTTCGTTCAGCGGAGCCTCCGTCTGTGCTGCTCTCCAGCCACGCTTGTGCAGGCTCTCACCCGAGCTATCGAGTGCCAGCGTCACCTCGTCGTGCGAGATATGGATATGGAAGAGGCGGTCAGGATTGTCCAGACGCACCATGGGGCGCTTCTCCCCACGCTCGGTGAAGAAGTCGACGAGGGCATCCTTAGCACGGTAGCCGACATACTTACTGTGGGTGAAGGTCTCTGAGTAGACGACGGTGTCGAAGGCAAAGGTGTCACCAGCCTGCATCCACTCGCTCCAGTCCAGACGCTTGAGCTGACGATAGAGCTCGTCGGGGTCATTGGCGCGGAAGGAGGCGATAGGCAGGAGGATACGCAGGGCCGTGCGCAGACGATAGTTCGCACGGTAGAGCACCTTCTTGTCCCCGGTGAAGGAGACCATACGGCGCCCCTGCTCAATATAGGTAGCCCCGAGGGCCTCGAGTTCTTGTGCCAAGACGGGCTCCAGGGCCTGCAGTGTCTTGGCGATCATACGTGATTCTTGCTTCATTAGTCTATTGGAGAGAGGGATGGAGGCTACGGCCTCGCAGCGTAAAGGTACGACATCGGCGCTGAAGCCCACCCTCTCGGAGATGATATAAACGAAGGAGGTCTGACGTAGTGCTCTACATCAGACCTCCTTACTAGTGTCGGGATACCAGGATTCGAACCTGGGACCCCCTGCTCCCAAAGCAGGTGCGCTAACCGGACTGCGCTACATCCCGAGCTTGGCTTTTCGGAAGAGAAGCTGTGCTCACTCCTCCTCGTGGAGAAGGGGACACAGCTCCTTCTGGCGGTATGGACGGGACTCGAACCCGCGACCCCCTGCGTGACAGGCAGGTATTCTAACCAGCTGAACTACCACACCGTACTTGGCCGTTTGCCTTTTGATGGTGCAAAGATACATATTTCTCGTCACACTACCAAGAGGCTTGTTGTCTCGCAAGGATTCGAACCTTGACAAACAGAACCAAAACCTGTTGTGCTACCATTACACCACGAGACAGCCTAATCACTCGCCCACCCCTAGCAGGGGCGGAGAATGCGGTGCAAAGATAAGACATTGCCCCCAACTAAGCAAGCAGGCAGCGAAGAAGGCTCTGCCGACTTCCCCGCCCCAGAGGGGCACTCCCCCACGGATGGATATAAAAGAGCCCGCCCTCGGCGACACTGTGGTCAGCCGAGGGCGGGCGTTGGGTGGTGAGCTACAGGGCTCACCTTAGGGAGCTATGAGCGAGGATTACTCAGCGCTCATGAGGACGATACGGTTCCAAACGTTTTCGTTGTAAGGCTGTACCGTGTCACCCTTCCAGTCGATCTTCAGACGATCGCGAGAGATGCCGTACTTCTTGACGAGGATGTCAGCGACAGCTTCTGCACGACGCTTAGAGAGAGCGAGGTTGTAAGCAGGGTTACCAGTCTGGCGGTCAGCATAACCAACGAGCGTGATCGTCTCGGTGTTGCTCTTAGCGTATTCGGCGATGTTGTAGACGTTGACCATCTGGTTCTTGTCGACGACAGCGCTGTTGATACGGAAGTAGATCACGTTACCGATGACCTTAGAGTCAGCTACGGGGACTTCTACGTCAGGGCAGTTGACAGGGCGCTTAGCGAGCTCAGCGTTCTCAGCACGGAGAGCGTTGATCTGGCCGTTGAGGTCAGCGATGAGAGCGGGATCGTTAGGCGTGATAGCTTCGAATTCCTTGCGACCGAGGTGGAAGGTGAGCGAAGCACCAGCCTGAGCGATGAAGCTAGCGTTGCTGAAGTTTTCGCTTGCCGTACCAGCTACACGAGCTTCACCCGCAGAGGGGAGACGCAGGTCGGTAGCCGTGACCTTACCTTCGAGGTTGAAATCTACGAAGCGAGCGAGGCGGAACTTCAGCTGAAGACCAGCGTCAGCCTGAGGACCGAAGCGGTGGCTGTTATCCTTGACACCAAGGACTTCCGCCTGATGCTTGTAGCCAACACCAACCCCTACGAAGGGAATGACGTGGAAGAAGCGATCTTCCTTGTAAGGAGCGAAGTAGTTGATGACGTCAAGCATGAAGTCATACTGAGCGGAGCCGTAGATGACGTCCGTGCGGAGGTATGGTGCCCCCATAGCGGGGTTCGAGATGTAGTCGTAGAGCTTACCACCCTGGAGCTGGAGGCGCATCCCGAAGGCGGGAGTTACCCAGCGACCGATAGCGAGGTTAGGGTTGATGAAGCTAACGCGATCGCCGAACTTGACGTCGTAGTTGTAACCGCCGAGGCTGAGGGTAGCAGCGTCCCCGAGTTCGAGGAACCAGTGTGCCGCACCATCCTTGACGAAGGCAGTCTTGTGAGAAGGCTGCTGAGCGGGCTCCTGGGCCTGCAGGGCACTCGTGGCTGCAAGAGCGCAGAGTGCAAGCGTCATTATTTTCGTCTTCATTAGAATTGAATGTCTTGACTAGAGGTGATTACTTAGAGCGAATGATCACAACGCGGTTCCAGGCCTGCTGGTCAGCGCTATAAGGAGCTTCACCAGCTTCCTTCCATTCGACGGTGATCTTATCAGCTGATACGCCGTACTTCTCCGTCAGGAGGGTAGCGACAGCCTTAGCACGCTTTTCGGCGAGGCCTGCGAAGCGGCTTTCGTTCTTAGCTACATAACCCGTGACGACGAGTTCACCTTCGCCCTTGTTGACGAATTCAGCAGCGTCGAAGACGGTGATGAGCTGGTCGTTGCTGACAGCAGACTTACCCTGTGCGAAGAGGATAGACTTATCAGCTACGAAGCGGTCGTTAGCGGCAGGAGCTGCGACTTCCAGGTCGGGGCACTTTTCGGGGCGCTTAGCGAGCTCAGCGTTCTCAGCACGCAGGGCGTTGATCTGAGACTGCAGGCCATCGATGTAAGCCTGATCGAGGGGCTCAACAGGAGCGAAGCCCTGACGACCTACGTTGAAGGTCAGACCTGCGACAGCAGATACGCGGAGTGCGTTGGAGAAGTCAGGAGCGTAAGACTTACGGATGTGGAAGCCGTTGTACGTAGCTTCACCCTCGACGAAGATGTTGACGCGGGGAGCGACGTGGAAGGACAGCTGGAGACCACCGTTAGCCGTAGCAGCGTGCGTGTTGGGCAGACCTGCTACCGTGTGGTTGAACTTGTATTCATAACCTACCCCTACGTAAGGAATGATGTGGAATACGCGGTTGGGGTTGTAGGTAGAGAAGAAGTTCACTACATCGAACATGAAGTCGTAGTGACCACCGACGAAGTAGTTGTCGTTGCGAAGCGCAGAGTTGAGCTTGCTGTAGGTGTAAGCTTCACCACCGACGACCTTCAGACGAGTAGCGTAGTAAGGGTTGTGCCACTTACCGAGAGAGAGGGCTGCCGTCCAAGAGAGACGGTCGGTGAGCTTGGGCGTGTTGTTTCCTTCGAGGAACATGGCGCCTACACCACCGGCGAGCGAGATGAAGTAGTTAGCTCCGGGCTCGTGAGCGAAAGCTACACGGTGAGCGGGAGCTTCGATCGTTGTGGGCTGCGAGGTCTGAGCCTGTGCGGCCAGGGAAGAGATCCCTGCTAAGACCAGCAGCGAGTACTTGAGATTCATAATTTAACTATACTATTAAGCGAGTTAGCGTATATAGGGACGATGCAAAGTTAACCGATTTTCTCTATCGTGGTACTCGTGCTGATCACGCGCTCTTCTTTTTTACAATTCACACTATCGCCCACTATATGCAATTACCTTATAATCAAGCGTTAGAAGAGTAGTCCATCGAGCGTTCGCTTGCTGCGCCCTATCTTTGTGACCACAGACAATATATAATAGTAAACCACAGATGAAGCGATTCACCACTCTTTTACTCCTCGCCTTCGGGGCGATTCTCGGCCTCACGGCCTGCTCCTCAGAGCCCGAATCAGACGCTCTCACCGGCACGGTGTGGAGCATCAAGAACCTCAGAAGCTATTCTGGCACCTCTACCACAACGATTGACGTCACCATCTCCTTCCTCCGCAAGGGACAGGCACACGTAAAGGTGGCCTATGGGGAATACACCTACGACAGCAACGGCAATAGCTCTCGCCGCACAGAGCGCACGTCCACAAATGCACAGACCACGGGCTATGTATATCGCAATGGTGTCGTCCACCTCAACCGCCCTAACTTCCCCGGCTTTGAAGGTCAAAGCCTCGAAAAGACCACAGTCAAGCTCATCGTTGACCAGCTCGAGGCGGATGCGGCGGTAGATCTGCAGGCTGGCACGATGACCTTCAACCCCACAGACGATAGAAAGCGATTCATCTTCCACCTCCAGAAGAGATAAGCGGTCCACCGCCTACTCCACCCTATCACAGCGCCCGCACCGAGCCATCGACTCGGTGCGGGCGCCGTCCGTTTCACTACAAGAGTTCTCTCAGAGAACCCGCACAAAAGCACCCGATCCGTAGTGCTACTCTGTCGAAACAAGCGAGCTATTTCTTTGTCTTCGTACGTGGATCTAAGGTCTACGCACGACAGCCCTATCGTCCACGTACGTAGATGATAAGACCAGGTACGTGGATCAAACTATTTCCAGTGATTTGACAAGCTTTTCTCGGCTCAGACGGCCCTTTTTCTTGCGCTGACGAAGGATCTTTCTCTTGGAGGGAAGTGCATACGCTTCGCGAGGTGTCGCCCGCATAAGACAGGGCGTGAAGAGCGAGCGGTCATAGAGCGCCTACAGCGAGCTTTGGGGCACGGCGATGTAACGCTGGGCGAACTCCTTATATATTATCGTATTTTTGTAGAGTATGAGAGAGTTTATCATCACTGAAGCCAAGAGCGAGGAAGCGGTCCTCGTCGGGCTCATCACTAAGAACCAAAACGAGGAGCAGGCACGCGAATATCTCGACGAGCTGGACTTCCTCTCCTCCACAGCTGGTGTGCGAGCCGTACGTCGCTTCACCCAGCGCCTTGACCAGCCCCACTCCGTCACCTTCGTCGGCAAGGGCAAGCTGGAGGAAATCCGCCTCTTCGTCGAGGAGAATGAGATCGGTATCGTGATCTTCGACGACGAGCTCAGCCCCAAGCAGCTTCGCAACATTGAGCAAGCCCTGAAGGTCAAGATCCTTGACCGCACGAGCCTCATCCTCGATATCTTCGCCTCCCGAGCTACCACGGCCTACGCTAAGACGCAGGTCGAGCTGGCTCAGTATCGCTATATGCTCCCCCGACTGACCCGTCTGTGGACGCACCTGGAGCGCCAGCGTGGGGGTGTGGGGATGCGTGGCCCTGGGGAGACGCAGCTCGAGACCGACCGCCGTATCATCCAGGACCGTATCGCCCACCTCAAGGCCGAGCTGAAGGTCATCGACCGCCAGATGTCGATGCAGCGCAAGAACCGTGGCAAGCTCGTCCGCGTCGCCCTCGTCGGCTATACCAACGTAGGGAAGTCCACGCTGATGAACGTGCTATCGAAGAGCGAGGTCTTCGCTGAGAATAAGCTCTTCGCTACGCTCGACACGACCGTCCGCAAGGTCATCGTCCACAACCTCCCCTTCCTCCTCTCCGACACCGTGGGCTTCATCCGCAAGCTCCCCACGGAGCTCATCGAGTCCTTCAAGAGCACGCTCGACGAGGTGCGTGAGGCGGACCTCCTCCTACACGTGGTGGACATCGCACACCCCAACTTCGAGGAGCATATCGAGGTCGTCTCCTCGACACTGCGTGAGATCAACGCAGGCGTCGACCAGCCGACGATCCTCGTCTTCAACAAGATCGATGCCTTCACCTTTGAGGAGCGTGATGCCGACGACCTCGGCGAGCGCACCCGTCGCAATATCAGCCGCGAAGAGCTCCAGCAAACGTGGATGGCGAAGCTCGGTGAGCAGGGCTGCTGCTTCATCTCCGCTCGCACAGGCGAGGGGATCGAAGAGCTGAAGCAGATCCTCTACGACCGCGCCCGTGAGATCCACGTGCAGCGCTTCCCCTACAATGACTTCCTCTTCCAGGACTACACCCTGGCCGAAGGCGATGAAGCTTAGTACGTCTTTCCCCTCAGCCCCCAAGAGATGAGGACGACACGCCCCTGCCTCTTCGGGGCGGAGTTCCCCGCTGGGCGCGCCACGCTCCTCCTGAACTTAGGCTCCCCCGACTCCCCGTCCGTCCCTGACGTGCGCGACTACTTGCACACCTTCCTCATGGACCGCCGCATCATCGGGATCAGCTATCCGCTGCGCTACTTCCTCGTCCATCACCTCGTCGTACCCCGTCGTGCGCCGAAGTCCGCTGCGCACTACCGCACGATATGGGATGCCGATGCGCAGAACTTCCCGCTCATCTCCCACTCCGCCTCGATAGCCCAGCAGCTCGCTGAGCTGCGCCGTGAGCCCGTGGCGGTAGGGATGCGCTATGGCCATCCAGGTACGGGAGAAGCCTTAGAGGCCTTGGCAGCCCTCCCCGACATTGAGGAGGTCATCATCGTCCCACTCTACCCCCACTATGCACGCAGCAGCTATGAGACCGCCGTGGCCTTCGCCCTCGAGGAGATCCGTCGCCTCGGTCTGCGCCCCATGCGCCTGCGTCTGCAAGCCCCCTTCTACGGAGAGACGGCCTACCGCACGGCCTTAGCCGATAGCGTCCGCGAGTATCTCACGGAGCCCTTCGACCGCCTCGTCATCTCGATGCACGGCATACCGCTCTCTCACATCCCGAAGGCGTGCCGTGAGCACAACGGCCACTCCGCCCACTGTGCTGACCGCCGCACCTGGCACGAGCGCCACGGTGAGGAGGACTGCTACCGCCTGCAGTGCGAGGAGACCAGACGCTACCTCGCTGAGGACCTCGGCCTCGAGCCTGAGCGCGTCGAGCTGGTCTATCAGTCCCGCTTGGGCTTCCACGACTGGCTCCAGCCGTATATGGCACGCCGTGTGAAGGAGTTCGCCCGCGAAGGTGCCGAGCGCATCGCCGTCGTCTGCCCCGGCTTCGTCTGCGACTGCCTGGAGACGATCCAGGAGATCAACGATCAGGGCCGTGCGGACTTCCTTGAGGCAGGAGGCAAGAGCTTCACCTACATCCCCTGCCTCAATAGCAGTACGGCCTTCGTCACGGCCCTCAGCACCCTACTTGACAAGACGATAGCTGAGCCCTCGGCACTCCTCAGTGCAGAGAATCAGCGCAAATACAAATACTAATCCACCCATCCTACCCTTTATGAAGAAGCTAACCGCTGGGATCGCATCGCTACTCCTCGCCCTCAGCCTCCCCATTGGGGGCACGGCACAGAGCAAAGCACCCGCCCCAGTCCACCCCGTCCCTACACGCGCACAGATCGAGTGGCAGGAGCTGGAGACTTACGCCTTCGTGCACTTCGGCCTCAACACCTTCAACGACCTCGAGTGGGGCTATGGCAACACCCCCGCTAAGACCTTCGCCCCCGAGCGCCTCGACACCGAGCAGTGGGTGCGCACGCTCAAGCGTGCCGGCATGAAGGGCGTCATCCTCACCGCCAAGCACCACGACGGCTTCTGTCTCTGGCCCACGAAGACCACCGAGTACTCGGTGAAGAACAGCCCATGGAAGGACGGACAGGGCGACCTCGTCCGTGAGCTCAGCGAATCGTGCCGCAAGCACGGCCTGCTCTTCGGGCTCTACCTCTCCCCATGGGACCGCAATAGCCAGTACTACGGTCAGCCCGAGTATCAGAAGATCTTCCACGAGCAGATCAAGGAGCTCACGACGCAGTATGGCAAGCTCTTCGAATACTGGTTCGACGGTGCCAACGGCGGTAACGGCTGGTACGGCGGCGCAGACTCCACGCGTCAGATCGACCCCAAGAGCTACTACCTCTATGAGGACGCCTCGAAGATGCTCCGCAAGAACAATAAGGACATCATGATCTTCGGCGGTACCGTGCCCACGATCCGCTGGATCGGCAACGAGCAGGGCTGGGCTGGCGAGACCAACTGGGCCATGTACGACGAGGACAAGGCGAAGCACTACAGCGAAGCTCAGTGGGGTATGGAGGACGCTAAGCAGTGGCTCCCTGGCGAAGTCGACGTGAGCATCCGACCAGGATGGTTCTACCACCCTCGCGAAGACCATCAGGTCCGCTCCGTGGCTAACCTCGTCCGCCTCTACTACCAGAGCGTCGGTCGCAATGCCAACCTCCTCCTGAACTGCCCTATCGACCTACACGGCCGCATCCCTGCTGAGGACTCTACGCGCCTCATCGCTTGGCACGACCACCTGAAGGAGGCCTTCCGTGACAATAAGCTCCGTGGCGTCGCTGTCACCGCATCGAACCTCCGTAGCGGGGATAAGAAGTTCGCCCCCAACCTCTCCAACGACGGCAAGACGAAGACCTACTGGGCTATGGCTGACGGCGTGACGAGCGGCTACCTCTTCTACCGCTTCTCTCGCCCCACGCGCCTCAATACCCTCGTCCTGCAGGAGTACATCGCCCTCGGGCAGCGTGTCAAGCGCTTCCGCATCGAGACGGAGACGAGCCCCGGTGTCTTCGAGCCCGTCGCTACCTCCGATAGCCTGACGACCATCGGCTACAAGCGTATCATCCGCTTCGCTCCCGTAGAGACGAAGAGCCTGCGCGTCACCTTCGAGGAAGCACGTGGCCCCGTCTGTATCGCTGAGATCGCAGCTTACCTCACCCCTGAGGTGCTCGAGGCTCCCACGATCCGTCGTGACGAGAGCGACAAGGTGCACATCACCTCCGTCACCCCCGACGTCGTCATCGAGTACGCTATCGAGGATGCTAAGACCAAGCACCCCAAGGGCTGGCAGCGCTATAAAGGTCCCTTCACCCTCAGCGACGACCACGCTACGATCCGCGCCCGCGTCTCCACGTCGACCAATAAGGACCGCCCCGAGACGACCAAGCGCCTTGGCTTCGCTGCCTCGCAGATCCAGACGCCTTCGCTGGGCGCCGATGACCGCAAGGCGCTGCTCGACGGCAACGGCTACACGACGGTCACGCTCGAAGCTGGGCAGACTTCACTCGAGCTGCTCTTCGAGGACGCACGTCCCATCCAGAAGCTCATCTACACGCCCTCTCAGCAGCGTGATGCCTCGGGCCACGTGCGCTCCTACAGCATCTACGTCGACGGGCAGAAGGTCGCTTCGGGCAACTTCGACAACATCCAGAATAACCCCATCCCCCAGGAAGTCCTGCTCCCCGCAGGTACCTCGGGCTCACGCATCCGCTTCGTCGCTGAGGCGATCGTCGGTCAGGGTGGACGCGTCACCCTCGGTGACCTAAGCATCGAGTAGTATGCCCCACGTGAGTCCACAGCCCTCCCGCCCTGTACGTGTCCTCTTCGTCTGCCTCGGCAACATCTGCCGCAGCCCATCAGCCGAAGGCCTCTTCCGCCACTACGTAGCGAGTCAGGGCGCCGAAGGCGACTACGAGATCGACTCCGCGGGCCTCATCGCTCACCACGAAGGCGAGCTCCCCGACGGGCGTATGCGTGCCCACGCTGCCCGTCGGGGCTACTCCCTCGAGAGTCGCTCACGCCCCATCACCTACGAGGACTTCTTCCACTTCGACTATATCATCGGTATGGACGAAGCGAATCGGGAGCGCCTATTGGAGCTGGCACCCACCGAAGAGCTGGCACGCAAGGTCAGCCTCCTCCCCGAGTGGAGCGAGCGTAGCCCACGCGACCACGTCCCCGATCCCTACTACGGTGGGGCGGAAGGCTTCGAGCACGTCCTCGACCTCTTGGAGATCTGCCTGCCCGACCTATACGAAAAGACCCGCCCCACCGCATAGGTGGAGCGGGCCTACAAAGCGAAAGCGCCGTACTACCTCGTGGTAGTACGGCGCTTCTTCTTGTGGTGACCCCGACAGGATTCAAACCTGTAACCTTCTGATCCGTAGTCAGATGCTCTATTCAGTTGAGCTACGGAGCCATTCACTTCTCGAGAGGACTCTCTAAAGATTTCGCTTGCAAAGATACACCTAATTTCCGTTTCCACCAAACGAATCCGCAGAAAACGACAAGACAACTGCATCAGAAGCCGAGGGTAGATCGAGGAAGTGGCTACCAGCCGTAAGCGATTTCCTCGGCAAGACGCCCCACTCTGGAGAGCACCTTTGTCCTCACGCTCACGGCGCTCACAGCGATAGGCGAGGCGGGTATTTATAGCACCTCGCAGATGAAGTACTATAGGGAGGTGGCCGAAACCAATACTCGTCTACGCTCAAACGACTATTGGTGTGGGGTGCAAACCAATAGTGGTTCGCGAGTCAACCACTATAGGTTCGTAGTAGTAACCTATAGTGGTCAGCGCGTCGACCAATACTGGTCGCCCCACTGACCTATATTGGGTAGTTGCTCCGCGTAGGTATAAAAGTTGTGGACGAGTGGCAGATAAGTTTGGACTACGTACGTGGTCCTAAGATCTACGTGCGTGGATATTTGGATTGACGTGCCTGGTCTTTAAGACTACGTGCATAGATAAAAGAATACCACTCGGGAGGGCGCTTTTTTCTTCACGAGAACGACACTTTTCCCTCCGCTGAATAAGAGGAATACTCGCGATAAGGCGAAGGGCTTGCGTGTCACTTCGAAGAGGCATATCGGGGAGTTGGGCGTGCGATGCCTTAGCACGCTAAGTAGAGGACAAGACTCTCCCGCAACAGTCTCCGATAGTGCTTTGCCTGCGAACAACTATTGCTTCTACCCCCACTACCCTACGACCCGCTACCAAAGCGAAGCGCATAAGCGAGCCGACAAATAAGCACGCCCCACCGACAGACAAGTGCTGTCGGTGGGGCGTAGCGGTATGCTTATGCGGGCTTAGTGTGCGAGTTCTTTCGCCAACTCGAGGGCAAAGAGCTGCTCCTTCTGCGGCGTGTCCACGTGATCAATCTCGCAGATGCGGTGGGCACGGCTATAGATAGGCTCGCGCACCGCGAGGGTGTCCTGCACGAAGGCAAGGAGCTCTTCCCCACTCTTGTCACGTATCGTCGGGCGTGTGCGCTTGCAGAGCTCGAGGCGCGCCGTGAGGATGGGCGTAGAGCAGCGCAGGTAGATGACGTGCCCCGCCTCCAGCAGGTGATCCATCGTGTCGGTATAGCAGGGCAGTCCACCTCCCGTAGCGAAGACGGTATCGGGCATACTCATCAGCTCCTCGATAGCCATACGCTCACGACGACGGAAGACCGCTTCGCCATGCTCGGCGAACATATCCGTGATGCGCTGGCGGAAGCGCGTCTCGACGAAGACATCCGTATCGATGAAGCGCCGCCCGAGGGCTTCGGCCAGATGGCGCCCGATGGTACTCTTACCCGAGCCCATGAAGCCGACGAGGAAGATGGGGGCGTGCATGCTACTTCTTGTCGGGGTAAGCGATGCGCGCGTGATACATCGTCTTGAGCTTGAGGTAGAAGACTTCCTTGATCTCCTGTATATCGTGGAAGGTGAGCGGCGTATCGTTCAGCAGCCCTTCAGACACGATCCCATCGACGATCTTCGCGATGAGACTGCGGATACCCTCCTCGGTGTACTCGCCGAGACTGCGGCTGGCGGCCTCTACGCTATCGGCGAGCATGAGGATCCCCTGCTCCTTCGTGTAGGGATTTGGCCCTGGATAGGTGAAGGGCTCTGGGTCGACGACCTCGTCGGGATGCTCGTTCGAATACGAATTGTAGAAGTAGCGCGTGGTGCTGCGCCCGTGGTGCGTGCGGATGAACTCAATGACGGGGTCGGGCAGACTGTGCTTCTGCGCCAGCGTGATCCCGTCGAGGACGTGACGGATGATGGCGCGCGCACTCTCGTGGTAGGTGAGGTACTTGTGGGGGTTGTTCGCAGCCGAATTCTCCGTGAAGAACTCAGGGTGGAGCATCTTCCCGATATCGTGGTAGAGCGCCCCTGTACGGATGAGCTGGGCATCTGCACCGATCTTCGTAGCGGCAGCCGTCGCGAGGATAGAGACTTGGTACGAGTGCTGGAAGGTCCCTGGTGCGATCTCCGAGAGCTCCTGCAGCAGCGGCATATTCGTATCACTCAGCTCGACCAGACGCACGCTCGACACGTAGCCGAAGATACGCTCAACGATGAAGGCGAAGATATAGGAGAACATCAGGAAGATGAGGTTCACCCCATAGAGGAAGAGCTGGATCCAATAGCCGCGTGAGATAGCTCCTTCGTGCCCCCACTCGACGATCATCGAGGCGCCGATATAGACGAGGAAGACGAGGAAGGCAGCACGTATGATCTGCCCGCGCGACGTCAAGCTCTGCAGTGAGAAGAGCGCCGTGAAGCCCGCCGAGAGCTGGATGAAGATGAAGGACAGCGGCTCCGAAGGCACAAAGTACGCTGAGGCAAGGATCGTGAAGAGATAGGTATTCAGCGCCAGATGGCTCCCGAAGAACGCACGCAGCAGGATGAGAAGCATCACATACGGGATCACCTGAATGGGGAAGAACTCCGTGCGAGCCTGCAGCTCCGTCATCGCGACGAAGGCAAAGAGCAGCGTAAGGAGCAGCACGAAATTGCGCGGCTGCTGGAGGAAGGGCTGGCAGAAGAGGATGATATAGACGCCGAGGATCGAGAAGAGCAGTAGCAGATAGAGGAAGAGCCCGACGTTGATGATCGAGGCGGTATCTCCGCCGAGGCGATTGACCTGCTCGATGTTGTACGAGCGCAGGATATTATAGATATGTGGCGTGACGATCTCCCCACGGTCGATGATACGCTCACCCTGCTGCACCATCCCCGTAGAGGCCGAGAGGCTGGACAAGGCATCATCCAGCACCTTCGCCGTGTACTCCTTGTCGTAGCGCACGTTGTCCTCGAGGTAAGAGGCGACGCTGAGCTTCTGCAGCTCCGAGCGCTGCAGCCCTGCCTTCTCCGCATGAGCGAAGATCATATCATACACTTCCTTCAGGCTATAGAAGGTCGTGATAGGCGTACGCGAGAGCACATTGTCCGCCCCGAGCAGGTTGATCTCCAGATGCCCTTCGTCCTTGAGCGAAGAGAGCGCCGTAGCCTGTATCATCCCTCGCGTGTAGTACTGACGCAGCTCTTCCTTGAGGAAGTTGTAGTACTCACGTGGCAGCGTCTTGCTGAAGCTCCGCTCGTAGTCGTCGTGCAGCTGGTTGAGCTTGCGGGGCAGGAGCTCCGCATTGTACGTGTACACGGGCAGCGTCTCCTGACGGATGCTGTCCTGCTCCATACGCAGCTGCTCGGCAGACTTGTAGATGGGGAAGTCGTACGGCGCCGTGATGAGGTCGTACGACCAAGGCTTACCTTCGCTGAAGGCATACTGGAAGCTCCTATTACGGGGCGCCAGGAGCATGATGACGAAGGCCAGAAGAGCGAAGGCCAAGAGCACACGGAACGCCTGCCCTTGGACGATCTTTTTGATGGAGAATGAGAACATATCTGCTAAAGGGTTGCTTCACACAAAGATAACGAAAAGCGCCCGAGAGCGCTACGCTACAGGCCTCCCCAGCCCCTGCGTCTACCCACCGTGGGATAGACCTTCACCGAAGGACGGGATATAAAACGACCAGCCCCCGAGGCGCCATGCGTGGCGCCTCGGGGGCTGGCATATCAGGCCGCAGCCTGAGAGAGGGTGTGTAGGCGACTATCGGTCAGCTGCCTGAGCACGAGCCTTCGTCCACCACGTAGGAGGAGTATAGAGCGTCTTAGTCATCGTGGAGATTGAGGAGGACGAGCGAGAGGCGTCCTTAGCATAGTCCACGTTGTAGAGCTTATCAGACTTAATATGCCCATCGTTAGAGTGGGAAGTAAGCTTATTAGTATCATCTTCCAGCCAGTGGTTACCATAGAGCTCTGTGACGGTACGATCACGATCAAAGTAGTAGCTATAGCGATAGCCAATATCATCCTTAACTGGATTCTCACGCACTACCCAGTCGGAATTCTTGATATCAATCTTCATGGTCTTGCGGGGGAGGTTACGACCAGGCTTACGCATAAAGTTCCCTGCAGGGATAGAATACTTCGTCGTACCATCACCGTAAAAGAAGTTATCTACGATCTTCCCATCCTTGGCAAGCGCATGACGCGAATAGTTGGGCACTCGGAAAGCCATACCATACTTCTCGATACGTAGCAACCCTGAACCAGCACTGTAGAAGTTAATAATAGCCGTCAAGCCAGGACGCTTCCCAAAGACTTTTTTCTCTGCGTCAGATGCCGTCGTCGTGGAGGCATAGAAGACAATACTCTTGTGAGGAGGGAGCATCCATCCCTTCATCTTCGTAGCAGTACGATTATCAAATAGGATCCACCATCTCTTGAAGACCACATTCTCCTCATTGATCAGCGGAGACTCCCAAGTAGGAGTAGAAGAATATCCCCCATTGTAATCAAAGCGCTGCATCGTGTACTTGGTCAGATCAATAGCTTCTTCCGTGGGATTGTGGAACTCCCAGATCGCATTCTCATTGATAGCCCCCATATACACCTCCGAGATGATCAGGTCACCCTTAGGAGCCTTGAGCTCCTCAGCGATACGGTGCACGCGGCGCTGCGAGAGGGGCTTGACATTGAAGTTCTTCGTGACTTCAGGGTCAGTAGCACCGAGGTTGTCATCAAAGTTATCGGTACGGACATCGAGCTTGAGGGTCTTGGTACCCGTATAGGTCGAGGGGTGAACCCAGAAGAAGAGGGTCTTCTTCTCACCGACCTTGACATCACCGTGGTCGAAGTCGACACGCTGCTCCGTCGTAGCCGTCTGCGTCGACGTCCACGTGGGCAGGACCTCAGCAGCACCCGTAGCGCTATTGGCTTCGGAGGCAGCGAGGATATTCATCGTACCCTCGGTCGTGAAGGCCCCAGTCTTGAAGGTAACTTCGTGTGGGGAGTAGGTCATGTTACCACCGACATTGGAGACGGTGACACCTACGACAGAGCCGAAGAAGTGCAGGGTCATATCTGCGACGTACTTCGTGCCACTGGAGGTCACAGGACGCTCCGTGAAGTACATGGGCAGGGTCATGAAGCGGTCTGCCTCACCGAAGAATCGACTCGACTCGATGGTAGCAACACCTGTAGTCTTATCGATAGAGCTAACACCCATCACACCAGCGACAGTCACATTACCATCTGCGAGGTTGATCGTCGAAGGCGTAGCTTCGAACTTACCTTCGTAGCGCTTCGTACTTTCGTTGTAGCTACCGATCGTCATCGTGGTCGTGACCACTTCGGTCTTCGTACCCTGCTTGAAGATGAGGTGGATCTTCTCCGTGTCGTCTTTGGCCCACGTCAGCTTGATACCAGCGTTCTTGCCATTAGCGGTCTGTGACTCGATGGTGAGAGCACGAGCGTCCTGCTCAGGAAGGCTCTCCATATCGAAGGTGAAGACGACAGGCGTACCCTGATTGACGCTTTGCTCAGTACGGCGAGTCAGCTCGTCGTCGGCCTGGCTCTTACAGGAGCCGAGGCTAAGTGTGGTGGTGAGGAGCAGTGCTCCGAGAGAATAAGTAAAGATTTTCTTCATAGCCTAATTAATGGGGGTAAAGAGATCGTCGTCGCCTTCTTCGAGGATGCTATCTACACCGGCACTACCTGACACTAAGAGATTCTGAAGGCTCGAGAGGCGATAGACCTCGCACACTGGAGCCGTGTAGGGGATACGCTCCCCGACAAAGGACTTCGTTTGGTTCATAAGCAATGAATAACATTAATGATTTGTCGAATATCTCTTCCCTTGTGCCCTATCTATGGGCATTTGCCAAGTAGATCCCGATTATTGGTCACCTAAGCAATGGTACAAAAGGAAGAAGAAGTATATCGCACAGGAGTAAGATCCTCCTCATGCGAGAGCTGGCTACTTGAGTTACCTCGAGCGTCAGTTAGAGAGCCACCGCAGCTATAAACTCGATCTAGTGACCCTGCCCACTCCAAATATATACGTGAGCATTGCCTTTATATACGATACGTAAGCATCCTTACCGATGCCTCGACGACTACAAAATTAGTAAAAATATGAAATAAACAATAGCACCCCGCTGGCACAATGTAAATATTCCTCGGGGTCCTGCATACATCATCTGCCTTTGGGTAGCATGCTACAGAGGATAGTAAAGCCAGTCCCCGCGCGATATGAATACCGTGGGGATACTTCATATTCATATAAGAGTGCTCCGCGACCCTTCACAGGGGCGCGGAGCACAAGACGCTCACCGCTATGGGTGACGCACACACTCGTATGTAGATGGTAGATGGTTGATGACTTATCATTCACCGAGCCCAATCGAGGGCAGGTCGTCTTCATCATACTCATCGCTCTCAAGGCCACGACCACCTTGGCTACCTGCGACGAGGAGATCTTGAGAAGAAGTGAGAGAATAGCGCCCGCAGCGTGGGGCTTGGTAAGGCTTACGCAAAGAAGTAGAAATATCCATAAAGCAATAACTGAATGGGGGTGAAAGATGAGGATTACATGGTAGGCACACCGCTTTTATTGGGCAGCCCAAGTGGAGCTCACGGCATCCTACGCCTCCACATATATACGAAGCATCAGAAAGCTCCGTTGCGCTCCGGCGACAAAGGTAGTAAATAAAGCTCAGCGATCAAGAGCCCAATAAAACACGCACCCCTCAGATGTGCTCTATCGCACATCTGAGGGGTGCGTGTATGGAGCGCAAGGAAGCGCTAAAGCAGTGGAGTACTACCAGCCTCTTCGTCCAAGGACGGTCCCCACATCACGTCCAGAGAAGACGGAGTAGTCAGTCTTCTGATTATCCCCCTTAAAAGTCCCAATGCCGTTATCGCCATTATAGAAGGCTATCGTCATATCATACACGATAGAGCGAGAACCCTGGGGTATCTCTTGTACTGGATAAGTTGCTGGGTAACGAGGAATAACAAACTCCTTTGCACGGCTCTGGTCATACTGACGAGCTCCAATCTTCGGATAATACCGCCCATACAACGTAGCCTGCATGCCAGCATAGGCATCCAAACGCACAGGAAAGACATAGAGAATGTGAGTCTTCGACCCGTCACCAGAGATCACCTCAGTCTTACGTAGAGGATGCACATAGGTCGAGCTACTCGTACGCGTCAGCGTGGGTGCCCCACCCTGAGAGAGATCTACCTCAACCTGAGACTCCGTGAAGCGCATGGGGCCAAAGGTAAAGACTTCTGGAGTAAAGACCTGACTATCAACCTTTACAGAAGATTGATATTGACTCCATTCAGCTTTCACGACGACAGGGACTACGACCAGCACACCTAAGAACTTAAAGCGGAGACCTGCCAGGTGGGTAGAGCTTGCACTAAGAGCCGTCTTCGGGAAGTACATCGGCATCGTCTGCATCTCCTCCCCTTCGACGATGGCAGGGGGAGCTGTGACCGTAACCTTCCCCGTCGTAGCATCGACGCTGGTCGCACCAAGGACACCAGCGACCTCAATATCTGAGCGCGTGACACCCGAGAGGGCTGCAGGGAGCATCGCCTCGATTTCACCGCGATAGTGGCCGTTGACATTCTTGAGACTGACTTGGCTCTCTACAGGATAGGCCTTACCGCCGTGATAGAAAACAAGGGTCACAGGCTCCGTAGCTTCGGCGGAAAAGACCGCCTTCGAAGTCTTCTTCTGGAGAAAGCGATAACGTACATAGTTATAGTCTGACCAATCAATATTTTCTTTCTTCTGCAAGATATAGCCTCCAGAGGTGACGGTCATTGCACGGGCATTAGACTCCTCCGAAGCAAAATCCACAGAGAGCGTGATACGCTCCGCCCTCGTAGATTGCTGGTGGGTAAGCAGAACATCTTCCTGTCCACACGAAGTGAGGCCAAGACCTAAGAGCAGCTGTGCTGCAAGGAATAGCTTCTTCATCATAGCTGTATCCTGACTAAATAGAGTTATCATCTTCAACGACGTCAGTGCCCCAAGTGCCGTCATCAAACTCTTCATCAAAGTTGGCGCTAAAGCTCACCAGCAGGCTGGGGCTCGCAGCCGTAAGAGCAAATAGTTCGGCAGAAGGTGCCTTATAGGGCAGACGTCCGTCTACCTGATTTCTCATATTCATTCTGTCTTTTATACTAAAGTAAAGCGTACTGTAAATGACTCCTCCGCCTCCACCCTGAGCCTTCTCAGCGATGGACAAAACCACGAAAGAGCATGCAAAGGTATGTAAAATTGTCAATATCTTAGGATCATTCCCTGCTATATCCGTATAGATATACCACATAATCCGTACAAAGATCTCCCTTTTCCCCTCTTCTAAAAAAGCCTCACCATCACAAGAATCTCGATCCTCTCACTACGCCCACACCCGCCATCCAGCAGCTATCCAGGCTCCAAACACTCGTAGAAAAAGCCTCCACACCAACAGACATTTCAGATAACAGGCCTCAGAGGAGCACGAAGCCTGCTACGACAGACAAGAGGCTACAGGTGGATCTCTGTACCTCCGCTGATCTTCACTCGAGCACACAACAAAAATCCACCCCCAGACGTGCTCTATCGCACATCTGAGGGGTGGATGTATGGAGCGCAAGGAAGCGCTAAAGCAGTGGAGGACTACCAGCCACTACGGCCGTTCTCCCCGACATCACGTCCAGAGAAGACGGAGTAGTCAGTCTTCTGATCATCCCCCTTAAAGACCCCCAAGCCGTTATCGCCATTGTAATAGGCTATCGTCATATCATATACCATGAGACGTTGCCCCATTGGGAAGACATCTGTGAGCGTGCTAGGGGAACGAGGAATAACAAACTCCTTTTGGTGAGCCTTATTGCCCTTCGGATAATAGGTACCAAAGAGCGTAGGCACATAGAATTTATAGCTGTCCATGCCTACGGGGAAGACGTAGAGGATATGCGTCTTCGGCTGGTCACCAGAGCGCACCTCGGTCTCACGCAAGGGGTGTACATACGTGGAGCTGGCCGTACGTGTCAGCGTGGGCTGGCCACCAGCAGAGAGATCCACCTCGACTTGAGACTCCGTGAAGCGCTGTGTACCGAAAGTAAAGACCGTGGGAGTAAAGACCTGGTCCTCAACTCTTACTGAAGTTCGATATATGGACCCTTCAGCTTTCACGGCGACTGGCATCACGACCAGCACACCGAGGAACTTGAAGCGCAACCCCGTCAGGTGGGTAGAGCTTGCACTAAGAGCCGTCTTCGGGAAGTACATAGGCATCGTCTGCATCTCCTCGCCTTCAACGATGGCGGGGGGAGCCGTGACCGTAACCTTCCCCGTCGTAGCATCGACACTTGTCGCACCAAGGACACCAGCGACCTCGATATCCGAGCGCGTCACGCCCGAGAGGGCTGCAGGGAGTGTCGCCTCGATATCACCGCGATAGTGGCCGTTGACATTCTTGAGGCTGATCTGGCTCTCTACAGGATAGGCCTTACCGCCGTGATAGAAGACGAGGGTAACAGGCTCCGTAGCCTCCTGAGAGAAGACAGCTTTCGCATTCACCTTTATTGCGAAGCGATAAAGCACATATGTAAAGCCGAAGCTTCCATCAGCTGCTGCTTGCAACCCACTCCCTCCAGAAGTGACAGTCATCGCACGGGGATTAGACTCTGCCTCTGGCGCAAAGTCTACAGAGAGTGTGATACGCTCGCCAGTCGTGGCTCGCTGGTGCATAATGGGGCTATCTTCCTGTCCACACGAAGTGAGGCCAAGGCCTAAGAGCAGTAGTGCTGCAAGGAATAGTTTCTTCTTCATCATTGCATTTACATTAGAGGGGAGGAGTATCCACCTCATCCGTTAACTTATCATCAAACTCTTCATCAAAGTTGGCGCTAAAACTCACCAGCAGGCTGGGGCTCGCAGCCGCAAGAGCAAATAGTTCGGCAGAAGGTGCCATATAGGGCAGACGTCCGTCTACCTGACTTCTCATATTCATTCTGTCGTTTGTATTATTAAAGTAAAGCGTACTGTAAGGACTCCTCCATCCTCTATCCCAAGCTTCTCAGCGATGGACAGAACTTCGAAAGAGCATGCAAAGGTATGTAAAATTATCAATATATCAGGATAACTCCCATCTATATTCACATAGACATACCACATAATCCGTACAAAGATCTCCCTTTTCCCCTCTTCTAACAAAGCCAAAACCGCGCACAAAAATCTCGATCCTCTCACTACCCCCACGCCCACCATCCAGCAGCTATCCAAGCACCAAACACTCCCCCCAAAAACTCTATGCCACCCACTACTTTAGGTGACAACCCTCAGAGGCGCACGAAGCCTGCTACGACAGACAAGAGGCTACAGGTAGCTCTTCTGCCCCCCCTACTGATCTCCACTCGAGCACACAGCAAACGCGCACCCCTCAGATGTGCTCTATCGTACATCTGAGGAGTGGAGGTGTAGAGCGCAAGAAGGCGCTAAAGCGACGAATTAGGACTTTCAAATATCACGCCCTGAGAAGCTGGAGTAAAGTCCATCTGGACGGTCGTATCTATAGGTGCCAATGCGATCTCTGTTGAAGTAGGCGATCGTCATATCATGCCAGAAGACGAACGCCCCGATACCAAACCCTTTGAAATAAAGATTGCCATCAAGGTTTATTACGAAGTTCTTTACTTCGGTCTTGTTAGCCTTGGCATAATATGTCCCACTTAGTTTAGGGGAAATAGCTGTATTCCTACCAAAATGCACTGGGAAGACATAGAGGAGATGAACCTTCGGCACATCACCGAAGCGAACCTCGGTCTTACGCAAAGGATGGACGTGCGTTGAGCTAGCCGTGCGAGTCATCGTAGGCACCCCTCCTGCAGAAAGGTCGACCTCGACCTGAGACTCCGTAAATCGCTCAGTACCGAGGCTAATGACTTCAGGACTAAAGACACTAGCCTTAACCTTCTCGGTTCGAGACGAAGGCTCTGTAGTATCTACAACAATAGGTATCGCGAATAGGACTCCGAGGAACTTGAAGCGCAGCCCTGAAAGACGGTTAGAGCTTGCGCTAAGAGCAGTCTTGGGGAAGTACATCGGCAGCGTCTGCATCTCCTCCCCTTCGACGACAGCAGGGGGAGCTGTGACGGTGACCTTCCCCGTCGTGGCATCGACACTTGTCGCACCGAGGACGCCAGCGACCTCAATTCTGGATCGAGGCACGCCCGAGAGAGCTGCTGGGAGTGTCACCCCGATATCGCCACGGTAGTGCCCATTGACGTTCTGGAGGGTCATTTGGCTCTCTACTGGATAGACCTTACCTCCGTAATAGAAGACGAGGGTCACTGGTTCTGTTGACTCACGTGAGAAGACAGCCTTTGCAACCACTTTCTTCCCAAAGCGATATTTCACATATTTATAATCGGCATTGGCATAAGGATCATAATAATATTCAATACTACTGACCAAATCACTTCCGCCTGAGCTAACGGTCATCGCACGAGGAGCAGACTCTGCCTCCGAAGCGAAGTCAACAGAGAGCGTGATGCGATCACCTGTCGTAGCTCCCTGATGCGTAATGGGGGTGTCTTTCTGACCACAGGAGGAAAGGCCAAGGCCTAAGAGCAGCAGAGCTGCAAGGAATAGTTTTTTCATCATCATAACATCGGGGTTAGAGGGGAGGATTATCTTCTATCATGGAAGAAAATCCGGCAAACTCCTCATCGAAGTTGGTACTAAAGTTCACCAGCAGGCTGGGGCTCGCAGCCGTGAGGGTGAACAGCTCGGCGAAAGGTGCCGAATAAGGTAGACGCATGTCTACCGAACCACTAATTTTCATTCTCTGCTTTTATTAAAGGAAATCGTACTATTAAGTGATACTTTCATATCTCAGCACTGAGCTTTTCAGTGCTGGACAAACCACAAATCATTTGCAAAGATACGTAAATACACCCAGATAATAGAATAATTCCCAGCTATATTCCCATAGATACACACCATAATCCATGCAAGGATGATACGTCTATCTCTCCCTAAAGGAAGCCTACATCGCCACAAGAATCTCGATCCTATCACTACGTCCACACACACCATCCAGCAGCTATTCAAGCTCCAAATACCCACCGAAAAAATCTCCACCCAGCACCAGAGAAAGTGCAAGCACCCACCGAAAAACCTCCGCACCACTACACTAACTTCCCTATCTACGTACCAAGTCTTTATATCCCCGCACGCAAATCGTAAAGACTACGTACGTAGATTTAAGGACTACGCACGTAGACCCAACTCTTCCACTACGGGACGCGAATAAATACACGCGAGCTAAGCACGACTTCGCCTACTCCTCCGCACCTATTATAAATAGTGGATGGTGCATCGCCCAATAAAGGAGCGTCCTCGCTGCCGAGCAGTGAGGACGCACAAAAAAGCCCCGCCCTGACGAGCTGCAGCTCATCAGGGCGGGAGGCGGTATAAGTGGAGGGGAGGGCTTCGTCCGCCTCCTCGCTACAAGGTCATCCCGATACGCAGGATGAAGCCCGTCGCTCTGTAAGGAATAGGCTCTCGGTCGAGCATAAGATCTTCGCCGGAGGAATTGCGCACCGTGCTGACCCCGACGCCACAAGTAAAGCGCCAGAGATCAAGCCCTACCACGGCAGAGCCGTAGAAGCCAGAGGCTCTATTCACCAGAGTAAAGCTATAGCCAGGACGCAGATCCACAAAGGGCTTGATCGGCCCATGGATGGGGAGGTAAGCACGCAGATGCCCATAGATGGGGACCACCAGATCTGCCGACTTGGCCACATCGCACAAGACGCCCGAACCGAGGCCAAGGAAGAGAGCACGGCTGAAGCGAGCCCCGTAGCTCACGAACGCCCCTATATGCTGGCGCTCAGAAGGCCCGAAAAGGTACCCCGCATCAAAATGCCAGTTGAGATAAGGCTCACGAGGCTCGTCATAGAGGGAAGCTCGCCCCGTGGAGTACTCGATACGCTCTAAGTCGGAATAGGGGCAGATGAGGAGGGAGCCATCACGGAGGCGAATCTTCACCTGCGTATCGGGGAGCTCCTCGATGATCTGACCATAAAGGATCGAGCCATTCTTGAGGTAAATGGTGTCGTGCGTGCGCTGCGCCTCGGCCAGACAGGCAAACATAAGGCACGCCAAGAGGGAGAGGAAGAGACGTTTCATGGATACAAAGTTAGCCGAGTCTATAAAAAACAAGTCCTCCCCTCACTCTTCAAGAGAGATGAGGGGAGGACTTTAGGTAAAGGAGCAGTCGAGAGGGCTACTTCGTGATCTTCTCGAGCTTGCGCAGGAGCGTCTGGTAGTGCATGCGTAGGCTTTCGCTCTTCGCAGAGGCGAGGGCCTTCTTCAGCAGCTCTTCAGCGCGATACTGCAGGGGCAGATAGAGGTCGCCCGTCATGTTGATCGCAGAGGTGAAGAGGTCAGCAGGCTCACCGTAGCTATTCCCGAAGTTGAGGTAACCGACAGCATCGAGCTTCGTGAGCGGATCATCCGAATGGTCGTGATCCAGCGAGCAGAAGTGCGAGCCGCGGAGCTTAGGCAAGAGGGCGATGAACTCCTCATCGCTCATACCCTCGGTACGGACAGGCTCACCAGCCTTGGCAAAGCCCGTAAGCTCAGCGATCGTCAGAGCAGAGCGCCCCGTGGTCTTCGCTACAAGATCCTCCGTATAAGAGGTGATGTAGCGGACATAGAGCTCCTGCAGATGCTTCTCAGCGGCAGTGAGATCCTCACGGCCCGCCTCGGTCTTCGCAAAGACACGAGCATAGACATCATCGGCATACTCCATAGGAGAGTAAGACGTCGAGTCGAGGTAGTAGCTCATGCAGAGGTTATTGATATTGCGGATCGCCATAGCACGCGTCATCGCACCGACGACGACGTAGGGCGAAGAGCCTCCCAGCTCACCCATCGTAGCCTCGAGCGCATCGTTGCGCAGGCTGTCGATAGAGAGCGCCTGGTCGAGGAGCCACATAGCCGAAGCCTTCTGCTGAGCCTTAGGCACGACCTTGTAGCGAGGGAGACCAGAGGCTTCGCTCGTCTGATAGAGGTAGATCCCAGGGACGTTGATGAAGACATTCGAGACGTAGCGCAGGGCCTGATCGGAGATACCTTCGTAGAGTGTAGCACGGTGCTGAGCTTCCTCGTCGCGTGGGAACCACTCACCCAGATGAGCGATGATGTACTTGAGGTTCTTCAGCCCGAGGGTGCTGGCAGCTATGGGGTCATTCGACAGGTCTTCCTCGATAGAAGAGGGGTCGTAGCGGTAATCGCCGACCTGCTGCACGCCATAGCGGTACTCGGGATCAGCAGCATGCTTCTCGATAAGCTCATTGAGATAGCGAGCTTCCTCGATGGGATTACCCTTGCTGTCGGGGAAGTAGCGGTAGGTCCAGTCGACAGCATACTTATCGTACGTACCGACGGTGGGAGGGTCGAGGCTCACAGCACGGTCTTCGGGCTGGGCAACATAGTTAAAGCGCGCATAGTCCATAATCGAGGGCGTCGTACCGTGCACTGCCGTAAAGGAGGGCGAGCGGAGCGAGTCGATAGTGTATGCAGCCGATGCAGCCATGTTGTGCATGAAGCCGAGGGTGTGGCCGATCTCGTGTGCGATGACGTACTTGAGCGACTTGGACATCAGCGTATCGGGGAGCTTCATCGCGCGGACGAGGGGGTCGACCTGAGCCGTCTGGATGAAGCGCCAGTTGTTGTTCAGCTTCGAGACATCACTCCAGACGAGTACCGAGGCATTGATGATCTCACCCGTACGGGGGTCAGCCCAGCTGGGGCCCATAGCGTTCTCGGTAGCGATGGGTACGTAGCGGATACAGTTGTACTTGAGGTTGTCTGGGTCGAAGTTGGGGTCATCCGTGGGGAAGTCACGCACCTCGATAGCATCCTTGAAGCCGATAGCCTCGAAAGCCTTATTCCAGCGCAGCGTACCCTCCTTCATCGCAGCCTTCCACACTGCGGGGAAGGTATTCTCGACATAGAAGACGATGGGCTTCTTGGGGCGAACGAGCTGACCAGCCTTGTAGGCAGCGACATCCGAGGGCTCGAGGCGCCAGCGCTTAGCGAAGCGCACGGCCTCGATCTGCTTGGACTCGGGGGCGTAAGCATTCTTCGAGATGTGGAAGACACCGATACGCGTATCAGCCAGACGGGGAGTCATCGGCTCCTCGGGCAGGCGCAGGATGGTGAAGGTCGCCCCGAGAGTCACGGGGTAGTCCTTCAGCGGGCTCTTGCCCCCACGCGAGGAGTTGAGGGTGATGCGGTAGCTGCGGTCGATCTTGATGGAGACGTTGTCCTCGAAGGCCTTGATCTCGCGGATGTAGCCGAGATCACTCTGCAGGCTTGACTGCACCTGATAGGAGCCGAGGCTCTTCCCGATCAGCGGGAAGTACTTCTGATCCTTCGTGACGAGCGAGGTAATGTCGAAGACGACGGCGGACTTATCCTTGTTCCACGCCTTGATGGGGAACTTATAGAGGGCGAGGTCCGTGTAGCTGGGAGCGAAGGTCGGACGAAGCTCCTTCTCCAGCTGCCCCGTGAGGTAGGGGTCGGAGTTCACCGCCTCGAGTACGATAGCGCTGTCACGCTGAGCGAAGCGCATATGCACGGGGTTGGAGTTCTTGAAGCCGACCATCCCGAGCTGAGGATTGGAGATGGAGGAGAGGGTGACGGCGACGAGGATTTCCTTGCCGATGGTCTTGACAGGGAGCTCGACGTAGAGCTTATTGTCCGTCTTGTGCAGGGTGAGGAAGTCGCCCTTAGCAGAGACGATGGGCTTATCAGTGAGGATCTTCTCGTAGGCACTCTTCTCGGGTGCCTTCTCCGTCTTGGGCTTCTTCTTCCGCTTGAGGAAGTCGAAGATCCCCGCATGGGCCGTAGCAGGAGCCAGCGTGAGGGTCGCTACGGAGAGGAGGAGTGCTATCTTTCTATTGATCATCTTCGGGTAGTCTATTTCTTAGCATCGAGGAGCTTCGCGACCTTGAAGGCCAAGGTCTGGTAATGGGCCTTGAGCGTGCGGTCCGTCGTGGAGGCAGCGCGCTGCTCGAGCAGAGGGCGTACCTTCAGAAGGGCAGCGTACATGTACTGCTCTGACGTGTCGAGGGCAGGGACGTTGGCCATAGGATAGATGCTTGCCGAAGGGTCGCCACCACCATAGTTGACGCGGCCAGACTTGAGAGCATCGCTGTAGTCCGTCGTAGAGGTGAGGCTGATGAGCTTGCCACCGACAGAGGCGGGTGCACCGGCAAAGCTGTAAGGCATACCAGGCGTAGCGTTGCGGGGATTGACCGTACCAGCGACAGACTTGTCGATGAAGGCGATCTGCATCAGACGCTCCATGTGGTTGGGGCTCTTGCCAGCGATGGTCGAGGCGAAGGTAGCCTGATAGAGGTCGTCGAAGTATTCGCCGAGGCTATACGTCTTCGAGTCTACCTGCGAGGCGATGATGATACGTGAGCGCAGGTCATAGATATCCTTGACGAGGAACTCGAGGAGCTGGTCGTAGTAGCTCACGTCGATGAAGCCCTTACGCTCGAAGTTGCGGTCAGCCTTGCCCTGGAAGTCCTTTGCTTGACGGAGGAGCCACTGGAAGGCTTCGCGCTGCTTAGCCTTAGGCACGACCTGATAGCGGGGCAGGCTCGTCGAGAGGCGGCTCTCCTGACAGACGACACCACCGACGAGGCTCATAGCATTCTTGAGCTGGAGGTAGTAGCCCTGTACGATAGCCAGATAGAGGCTCTTCTTCTTGCGGCTGTCGGGATCGTTGGTGATCCACTTGGAGAGGTTCGACTGGATGAAGGCAAGGTTCTTCATCGTAAGCTCGGCCGTCTTGATAGGATCGTTACCGAGGTCTTCGGTGCGAACGGTGGGGTCGACAGCGTAGCGCTGCTCAGGAGCATAGCGGAGGTAAGGCTCGCGAGCACGCTTGTCGACGCGGCTCAGCAGTTCCTTAGCCTCAGCAGCGGGATCACCCTTGAGGTCGAAGTAGCGGTAGCCCCAGTCGATAGCGAAGAGGTCGTAGACACCGAGCTGGTCGTTGATGAGGCGTACCCCCTTGTCAGAGGGCTGAGCGAGATAGTTGTAGGTCACACCGTCGAGGATAGAGGGTGTGAGCCCCGACTCCTTCGTGAACTTAGCCGAGCGGAGCTGGTCCGTCGTGTAGGATGCCGAAGCGGCGTAGTTGTGTAGCAGACCGAGGACGCTCCCCATCTCCTGCGTGACGAGCTGCGAGAGCGACTCTTCGAAGAGAGCCTGTGGCAGACGAGACGAGCGCACCTGTGGGTCGACAGCTGCCGTACCGATGAAGCGCTGCTTGTGCAAGAGTGCCTCTACATTATTATAGATCGTGAGGTTCCCGCTGAAGATCTCACCCGTGCGGGGATCCGTCCAGTTGGAGGCAGCTATCGTCTCCTGGCTATTGGGGATGTAGCGGATGCAAGAGTACTCGAGGTTGTCGGGGTCGAACTGCTTATCGTTCTTGGGGAAGTCACGTACCTCGATAGCGTTGCGGAAGCCAGCGGCTTCGAAGGCCTTGTTCCAGCGAAGGACACCCTCACGGATGGGGCGCTGCCAGCTGGCGGGGAAGGCGCTATCCAGATAGAAGACAATCTTCTTCTCGGGCTCAGTGAGCTGACCCTTAGCGTAGGCCTTCTTATCCTTGGGGACGAGCTGCCAGCGGTGTGCCAGATAGACGGGCTCACTCTGGTCGAGGTAGTCGGGGAAGGAGACCTTGCGCGTCGTCTGATAGCCTACACGGGCATCAGCGAAGCGGGGGATGGCGTTGGAGGCTTCTACGGGGAGGATCGTATAGGTCACCTCAGCCGTCAGAGGCATATCCTTAGCCACGGTGAGCACACCCATGAGCGAAGCGTTCACAGAGAAGTTCATCTCGACACGGACGCTGGCGTTGGAGTCGAAGGACTTCAGCCCCCTGACGAAGGTCAGGCTGCTATTGCGCGAAGAGGTGATCTTGAAGGGACCCTGCTGCGAGGGGACGATCTCGAAGAAGGGGCTGGACTCCGTGACGAGCGAATTGATCTTCAGGACGACAGCGGAGCTATCAGCCTTGTATACCTCGGGGGTGAAGGACTCAACCGACTGGTCGCGGTAGTTCAGCTCGAGGGCCTTCTGCAGCTCGGGCGAAGCGTCACGGCGATAGACGATGGAGTTGGGTGCCTTCATGACGATGACGCTGTCCTGCTTCTCGAAGCGGAAGACGATAGGAGCGGAGTTCATCGAGCCGACAGCCAGATAATCGGGGTCGGTGGTCGAGGTGACCTTGGCACCCATCATCAGCTCCTTGCCGAGGTACTTCGTGGGGAGCTCGAGGTAGACATTACCATCGATCTTGTGGAGGGTAACGAACTTCCCGCGGGCGGTCTCGACCTTCTTGTCCTTGAAGAACTTCGTGTACTTGTCTTCTTCTTTCTTCTCCTTCTTGGTGTCGTCACCGAAGGCGCGAGAAGAGAGAGCTGAGGGAGCCGCAGCGAGGCTCAGTGAGCCCGCAGAGATGGCAGTAGCCACGAGCAGGCATCGGATACAACTCTTGTGCATGGATGGGGATTATAGTGTGATACTTGATTCTGTGGTGGGTGAGGCTGAAGGGCCTCCTGCTCCTGCGGTGCGCCCTTCTCTGGGCTAAGCCGCAAAGGACGACCGAAGCCCCGCAGCCTTATCCGTGGAGGAAGAGGCTACTGGGGCGACGGAGGAGCGAGCCTCCTCCCCGCGGGGTATGGTGCGGAGAGGAGGCATGATGTTAGTTGTTGAACTGACGGTAGACGATCTGCTTGATCTTACCCGTGATACCTTCCTCAGACTTGAGGAGGACGGGGGTAATGCCCGCTACATTGTAGCTGTAGATCGAGCCGACAAGACCCGTGCCTGTGCCGTTAGCCCCGATGAAGAGGCGGTTGTCCGACGTGAGAGCCATCGAAGCAATCGTCTGCCCTGCGGGGAGGGAGATCCAAGCTGGGTGGGTCGTCGCCGTGGCGTTCGCCATATTGTAGAAGTACACCTTGTCCGCAGTCGCTACGAGTGCAGCCGTACCACCGAGGTTAGGCTGCAGATGTGTAGGCGTGCCTTCGGTGAACTCAACTATGGAGACCGTAGCACCATCGACATTCTGCGACTGAGTGAAGTCCCCAGCCGTGAGGCGAGCGACGAAGTACTTGCTATCCGAGTTGCGCTTGAGCAGCAGCAGGGTGTAGTTATAGGTATAGTTCCCTTCACCAGCGCTCTTCATATCGATGAGCGTCATGCCCTCGAAGGGGTTCTTCTCCCCAGAATCCCCTGTTGCAAAGGTACGCACCTTCTTCACTGAGACGCTTGATCCAAGGGTCATATACAGCAGGTTACTTCCCGCATTGTCGAAGAAGGCCATCCCCTCACTGACACGTGTACCCGTCAAGGCACGCCAGTTCACGATAGCCGAGGCGAGTGAGTAGCCTGGGACGGCACGCGAGAGATATTTATCATGCTTCTTAGCAGGAACATTTGCCGTCTTCTCCATCTCCCAGACGTTAGCCCCCGAGATGAAGTATTCCCTGACCGTAGCCTGATTGCCACTGGCGTGGCTGAAGTCTACAGGGTTCGTGAAGGAGATACGAGGCGAGAGGACCTTCAGCGAGTCAGCCGACACACGATAGTAGCGTGTGGGGAGGCCGAGGGCAATACCGAGATAGCTACGAGATGCACCTGCACCTGGCACATAGCGGTAGAAGAACATCGACTGGGGATCCCCCGTCATATCGATGGTGGGGTTGCTTCGCCCGAAGACATCGAGGTCAAAGGCATCCGTCTTCTCCCCGCCAGGCAGGTAGGAGAGGATGGTCTTCCCTTCGTTGCTCGCCAAGACGTACAGCCCGTCTACATAGCGGTAGGGCACGTCGATAGTGAAGCGGTAGAAGTAGGAGCCGTCAGGCGTGTACATACGCAGACGGGCATCATGCTTACCATAGCTCGTAGGGCTATAGGAGAGGTCCTTCTCTGTGGAGACGACCACACCATCGACGATCCACTCGTAGGAGGGCGTCACGGATGCGCCCGTCGTGATGGTATATGCAGGCGACTTGATCACGGTGACCTCACCGAAGGTAGCCGTCTGCACCGAGGCGATGGGCTCTGTTACCTTGACGACAGCCAGAGGGTGATCGCCATTGACCGAGTGGTCCTTGTAGCAGGAGGAGAAGAGTGAGAGAGCCAGGAGAAGGCCCAGTGACTTATAGATCTTATTCATCTTCATTCGTACTCTGTGAGGTTAGCGATACTGAGCTAAGAGACGCACCAGAATTGCTGGCTTCTCTTCACCATGCTCATCCATATACTTCTCGAGGCGGAGCAGGAGGGGATATTGGACATTAGCATCAGTCTTGTATAGCGCCTGCTGCACGGGGTCTTCCCCATTCTTGGGGAGGCCGTAGGCATTGATGAGCATACGGTACTTCCCCTCACTATACTTCCCGAGATAGACATCCTGGAGGAAGGCCCACCAGAAGGGGATCTCGAGCTGGTTCGTCACACAGAGGACGACTGTATTGCGTTTATTGACCGCTGTACGCAGGTCTGCCGTAGGAGACAGATGCAGCGTGATCGTGTCGTACTTCAGGAGGGGGACGTCACCAGGCTCCATATCCGAGAGGGCATCAAGGAGGGTGCGGACACCGTCACGGGTGACGATGTACTTCCCGTTCTCCTGCTGCACGGTCGAGATCTTCGAGCGATTGAGCTGCAGGGTGAAGGAGCCCTTGATGGAGTCTGCGGGGATCGTATAGGTATCCTGAAGCGCGTCGAACTGCTCGCCCGGCGTAGCGGTAGAGCGAGACTTGTCGAACTCCACCTTATAGCTCAGGGGCGACGAGGAGAGCTTCCCGAGGAGGTTCACATCGAAGGTCAAGGGGATCTTCCCATTGTTGTCCTCGAGGAGGGCGAGGTTCTGTACGACGATGGTATCTGCCCCCGAGTTAGGGAAGTAGATCACACGCGACTCATTGTAGTAGCCATCCTTGCTGTACTCTCCGTCGTAGATGTCCGACTTGGAGCAAGCGCTGAGGAGACCGAGAGCGGCCAGGGCAAGCGAGGCCAGCGAATATCTTCTGTTCATTGTCGTAGGCTTTTACTTGTTACCGTAGGTGAGCTCATCCTGAGGCCAGGGCAGGACAAAGATGCTGGAGCTGGGCTGGATCGTACTGCTCCCGAGGAGATCGAGGAAGGAGGAGTTAAAGTGCTTCAGCGCAGGGAAGATCTGGCCTTCACCTGGCATCTCACGCATATACTCCTTGACAAGCTCCGCCTTGAACTCTACCTGCGTAGGCAGGTCGCTCGAGGTGAGGTCGTTCAGACCACGGCTCTCGCGCACCTTGTTCAGAGCGGCAAGCGCTGCCGTAGGATCGGAGGAGTAGAGGGCTTCGGCCTGGATGTAGTACATCTCTGGCAGACGGATCAGGGTCAGCCCGCGCTGTGCAGTCGCTGCAGCCGTGGCTTCCTCCGAGCTGGATGCGAAGCGGATGAACTGCTGGTAGGTATCTACATTGCGATAGAAGGCTGCCTGACGATTGTCGATAGCACCCGCAGCCGCTCCCGTGACAGCATAGAGCTGATCGAGGACGCTTCGGCTGTGTGCCTGGACACCCTCGTCGGTACCAGCGACATTCTTCAGGAAGCGATTAGCGAAGTCATCGAGGAAGCTATTCGCATAGAGCCCGAAGATCAGCTCGCCCGTAGCAGGGAAGCGGCGTACAGACTCGAAGGAGTTACGACCTGCGAGCTTGAAGCTCGCCGTATGATCGGTGACCTTCTTGGCATACTCAGCGGCCTTTGCCGAGTTCCCCATCGCCTGATAGACACGCGCCTTGGTAGCGTAGACCGCATACTTATTGAAGTGTACAGCACGGCGTGACCAGAAGTCCGTCGACTGCGTACCATCGAGGCTCACCGTCTCATCGATATCGGAGAGGAGGCTCTCTGCTTCGTCGAGGTCCTTGAGGATATTCTCATAGGTCCCTGCGACGGTGTAGACCGTACGGTTCTTGAGGTTGAAGTCATACGAGTAAGGGATACCGCGTGAGTCCTTGCCTCTCTGATAGTCCTCAGCGAAGAGACGCACGAGGTCAAAGTGCAGGAAGGCACGCAGACCGAGGGCCTCGCCCTTGAGCTGGGAGAGGTGGCTACTGCTGAAGGAGGGCGACTCGAGGTTCGCCAGGATATTATTGACGTAGGAGATGACCTGGTACTGCCCGAGCCACAGGCTGTAGATCTCAGCCTGCACAGACACGTCCGTGTAGTTGTAAGCGCGGGTCTTCACTGAGGTCGAGGTCGCAGCCGTAGAGCCAAACATCTGAGCGAGCTCGTCGACGAAGCCGTTCGTCATGCGCTGCCCGTAGAGGTCAGACTTAGCCATCGTCCCGTAGACACCATAGAAGGCATCGTAGTACCCCTGAAGTGAAGAGAACTGGACTTCCTGCAGGAGGGTACCCTTAGGCTGGACATCGAGGAACTTATTGCACGAAGGCAGAGCCGCAAGGCTCAGCGCTCCGAAGGCTATATATAAAGCTGTCTTCTTCATAAACACACTTCTCATTTAGGGTTAGAAGGAGAGACGCAGAGACATCTCTACGCTGCGAGCAAAGGGATAGTCCAGACCACGCTCACGCTTGACCGTGGAGAGGTAGAAGAGGTCGTTGGCGAGGAGCTCGACGCGTGCTCGGCGCATGTGGAGCTTCTTGACCCAAGTAGCCTCGGTCTCATAGGCCAGAGAGAGACTACGCAGCGTGAAGTAGTATTCCTTCTGGATGAAGCGGCTCGTCTGATAGGGGCTCTCCGTAGAGGCAATGTCACGATAGCGGGTGACGTCACCGGCCTGCTTCCAGCGGCTCTCGAGGACGCGACGGTCAGCATTCTGCTCCTTCTTTGTACCCTCTACACGAGAGGCCAGCGTAGCGTTGTAGACGGTAGCGCCGAGCGAGTAGCCGAAGTTCGCATTCAGCGAGAAGCCCTTGTACATCAGGTACGAGGTGAGCGAGCCATAGGCCCAAGGTGACGTATCGCCGAAGACGCGGCGGTCATTGGGATCATAGGTGAAGGTATAGGTACCATCACGCTTGATGAAGATCTCCTTACCTGTAGCGGGGTCGATACCAGCTGAGGGGACGACCTTCAGAGCGGTGAGGGACTCACCTTCCTCGTAGAGAGGCAGGGGCGTCGTACCGCGGTTGAGGGAGTCGACACCGAGGTTCTTCTGGTTGAGTGCCTTGAGAGCATCACTCACCTTCTTGACCTTATTGCGGTTGTAGGAGTAGTTCAGCGAGAGCGACCACTGCAGGTCCTTCGTCTGGATGGGGACGACACGCGTCTGGAACTCGATACCATTATTCTCGACCTCCCCTACATTCTGACGGGCGGTGACAGCACCGATCGAGGGAGCGAGAGAGACGTCGAGCAGGAGGTTGTCCGTCGTCTTCTGATAGGCATCGAAGGTGAGGTCCCAGCGATTCTTGAAGAGCGTCAGGTCAAGACCGACGTTCTTGCTGAGCGTACGCTCCCACTTCAGCTCGGGGTTCCCGATAGCCAGGGGCACAGAGCCAGCACCTACGATATAGTTGATACGATTATTATAGGTATAGGTCGTGAGGGCCTGATAGGGGTCGAAGGAGATATTCCCCAGATACCCGATACTCGCACGGAGCTTAAGCAGCTGGATATTCTTATTGCCCTCGAAGAACTTCTCGTTGTGGATGTTCCAAGCCGTACCGAGAGACCAGAAGGGAGCGAAGCGCTGGTTCTTACCGAACTTCGAGGAGCCTTCGTAGCGGTAGACGACGTCCACCGAATAGCGGTTGTCGTAGATGGCGTTCCCGTTGAAGAAGAAGCCAGCAGCCGTAGCGAGCGACTCACTACCCGAGGGACGGGCGCTCCCCCCATAGCCGAGGGCGAAGTTGGGGTGCCCAAGGACGTCCGAGTAGAAGCCGAGGCTGGTATAGCTACTGTTGTCTGCCGTCGTAGACTCGAGGCTCGAGCCCGCCATCGACGTGACGTAGAGCTTCTCGAAGAAGGTACGGTTGTAGGACACCATCAGCTTACCGAGGAAGCTCAGACCACGACCGAGGTTCTCAGTCATCGAGCCCTTCTTCGTCAGGTCGGTCTCATTACGGAAGGTGTAGGAGAGGGGCGACTTGAAGCTACGCGAGTAGTTATTGCGCGTGGTGAAGGAGAAGTCCCCATCGATACGGAGGTTGCGATCGATCCAGTACTGCGCCGTCGTCGTATTCAGGAAGTCCATGCTCCCAGCGCGGTTGAAGCTACCGAGCGAGGCTTCGTAAAGCGGATTATCCAGATTATGCTCGAGCTTTGCGAGCAGCTCACCATTCGCATCATAGGGCGACTGATAGGGATTCTGCTTCGAGAAGTTCGAGAAGGAGCCGTAGCTGGGATCCTGTGACGTAGAGCGGTTCACCGTCAGCGTATTTGAGGCAAAGAACTTACCCTGTCGGTTGTAGGAGAGCTTGAAGGTCCCCGAGAGACGCTCACGCGCGGACTGCATCATGACCCCCGTCTCATTGCCATAGCGGAGCGAGAGGCCGTAGCGCACGTACTTGTCCCCCCCGTCGGCACTGACCGTGTGGGAGTGTGAGACACCGGTGCGCAGGGGCTTAGCGAGCCAGTCGGTATTCGTACCACTCTGGATCATACGCACGACGCGGTCACGGATCAAATCTAAGGAGTTCTGGTTGTCAAAGGAGGTCGCCATCGCCGCACCACCAGCCTTATAGAGCCCTGCCAAGTCCTCATACTGGAGCTTCTGCTGGGGCGTAAGGAGGTGGTAGTCGCTGAGGTCAGGCATCGAGAGACGCAGCGTACCGCTATAGTTCACGCGGATAGCTCCCTCGCTGATAGGCTTCGTCGTGATGACGATGACCCCAGCAGCAGCCTTAGCACCATAGAGCGCTGAGGCCGAGGCATCCTTGAGGACGGTGACGCTCTCGATGGTGTTCATATCCATATCGTAGATATACTCGACATCCACGATCGCCCCGTCGACGACGAAGAGCGGGAGGTTAGCTGCACCCGAGAAGGTAGCACGACCACGGAGATTGAGGTCGGGACGTGCGTTGGGGTCCGAGCCGAGGTTATTCTGCTGGACGACCTGCAGACCTGGGACGAAAGCCTCAAGGCCCTGCAGGAGGTTCTTCGTACCCACCGAGAGGAGCTGCTCTGACTTGATAGTCGTCTGTGCCCCCGTATAGCTCTTCTTATCCTTCTTCGTGAAGCCGGTCACGACGACCGACTCGATCGTCTGGTTGTCTGGCTCGAGGTCGATGCGCAGGGGCGTACCACCACGCAGGGTGACGGCCTTAGCCTTGTAGCCCATGAAGGTGACGCGGACGCGCTCGGTAGCATTCTTCGTCTTGAACTCGAAGTGCCCCTTGCTATCCGTGATGAAGCCACCAGTCTGACCCAGGATCTGGATGGTGACGAGTGGCATAGGCTCACCATTCTCATCATATACGGTACCGCTGAAGACGTTCAGCGAAGACGTTGGGTTCTGCTGCGTAGCATGGCCTCCCGATGATGTGGCCAGGCTGGGAGAAGCGGCCTGGGCGGTAACGATGGAGCTTAGAAGCCATCCTCCCGCAAGTAACATTGTAACTAATCTCATGCGACCTCGATCGTATTGTTATTCTACTCGTTGTCTTTCGCTCATACCCACCACGCTGGCGCTCTGCCTGAGCACGGGTGGGATCGGGGTATCCGCCATGATAATGCACGATACGGAGCTCCCTAAAGAGGGACCTCTGTATATGTTAATCAGCATTGGCATAGGAAAATGGATACGCTCCGAAGCAACTATAAAAGTAGTACAATATCATTAAACATGCAAAAATCACTCAAACCCATGGACATTTGACTGAGATCAGAGCCCCTTCTGAGGCAACTTGACATACTTTCCTGCAAAGAGCAGATCTCAAAACACAGACTCACACGCCCCCCCATCTCCCATATTCCTAAAAATTCCCCCTCGAAGTCACCCCGAATACACGATTATAGAGGTACGCATACCTCCCTTTCTTAAACCCCACCCTCCCACCTACAGCGAAGCCCTTCCCACACCCCCTCACCACAATAGCAGCACGCACGCTCCCGCGGAGCCTCTACGAGATACGGCTGCCGCGAGCCCTGTCCTCTACTCAGCGTGCTAAGGCATCGCACGCCCAGCTTCCCGATAAGCCTCTCCGAAGAGATATGCAAGCCCTTCGACTTATCGCATGTATTCCGCTTATCCAGCGGAGGAAAAAGTGCTGTTCTCGTGAAGAAAAAAGTGCCTTCACGTAGTAGTTTTCTTCTATCTATGCACGTAGTCTTAAAGACCAGGCACGTCAGTCCAAATATCCACGTACGTAGATATTAGAGCCACGTACGTAGTCCAAACTTATCTACCACTCGTCCGCAACTTTTCTCCATACACAGAGAAACAATCTATACGAAGGGGGAAAAGCAACCAGTACTGGTCACCAATCGAAGCAGTACTGGTCAGCATGAGTAACCAGTACTACTCCACGTCGCGACCAGTACTGGTCACTTAGCCGACCAGTACTGGTCGGAATCACCCCTCCGCACAGTCCTATACTGCAAGCACTTACAGAGGGGGTATTTCCCTCGCGTGCGTGCGATGTGCGCGCATGATATTTTATAGAGGTAGAACAACCCGTGCCCCTCTCACGTTATCCTATAGGTGCTCACACTCTACGCCCGCTCGCTCCGCAGGCTTTTCCATGAGAGACGAAGCACCATCTTTCTGCGTCTTATCACGGCTGTTTACTGTAAATGCGCTAACTTTGCGATATAGGTCAGGGACATAGCAGGCACACCCCTCGCCATGCTCTTCCTCGCATTGAATCGTCCTCAAACACCGACGTACGCACGATGCAATACCTTCATTACAAACCTCTAAAACAAAGATGAGTACGACTCCCGCTCAAAGGCCCTCTCTACGACAGCGTCTCTCGGCCTTGCGCCCCAACCCCTCGATGTTGCTCTTCCTGGCGACCATCATCGCCGTAGCCATCGCGAACTCCCCCTGGAGCGCCAGCTATGAGCACTTCCTCCACTACCCCGTCCAGGTCATCATCGGCGGCATTGAGCTCTTCCGTCACATGGGCCACACGATGACCATCAGTCAGGTCGTCAACGATGCCCTGATGGCGATCTTCTTCTTCCTCGTCGGGCTGGAGATCAAGCAAGAGCTCCTCGTCGGTGAACTCTCTTCGCCCAAGAAAGCCATCCTCCCCGTCATCGCTGCCCTCGGTGGTATGGTCTTCCCCGTCCTCTTCTTCCTCGGCGTGACCCCCAATCACCCTGAGAGCCTCGGTGCCGCTATCCCTATGGCAACGGATATCGCCTTCGCTCTGGCCGTCCTCGGCTCCCTCGGTGGCCGTGTACCGAAGAGCCTATACGTCTTCCTCGCCACGCTGGCCGTAGCAGACGACATCGGCGGGATCATCGTCATCGCCCTCTTCTATAGCAAGGGCGTATCGCTCCTACCCCTGGGCATTGGTCTCGCACTCGTCGCCCTCCTCTTCCTCCTCGGCCGCCTGCGCGTCACCGCTCTTGAGCCCTATATCATCGCAGGTATCGCCGTCTGGGCACTCTTCCTGCAGTCGGGTATCCACCCCACGATCGCTGGCGTACTCGTAGCTCTCTGCATCCCCGCAGGCTCGAAGGTCCACATCCGCGAGCTCTCACGCAAGCTCCACGAGCAGACGAGCGACCTCTCTACCGAAGCCCGTGAGGCTGAGCGAGCAGTCATCCTCTCGCACGACCAGCTCGAGCGCATCGCCGAGATCAAGAGCACCGCAGGGCGGGCTATCAGCCCTGTCCAGACCCTTGAGCACGCACTCAAGCCTCTGGTAGACTACTTCATCCTTCCCCTCTTCGCCTTCGTCAATGCCGGTGTGTCCTTCGGAGGTGTCTCTGCTGACATGCTCTTAGGTCTACCTCTGGCTATCTTCCTCGGCCTCTTCCTCGGGAAGACCGTCGGCATCAGCCTCTTCACCTACGTGGCTATCCGTGTGAAGCTCTGTGCTTGGCCCGAAGGTATGAACCTCCCCCGCCTCATCAGCCTCGCCGTCCTCGGCGGTATTGGCTTCACTGTATCGCTCTTCATCGCGAACCTCGCCTACGACGGCCCCGAGATGGCACAGCTCCTCAACGAAGCTAAGCTCGGTATCTTCGCCGGCACGATCATCTCTGGTGTCGTGGGCTACATGCTCCTCAGTCGCTTCCTCCCCAAGAGCGAAGCGAAGTAACCGCCCCAACCTTTAGAGACACGCAACGCACTCAACTATAAACGAGTGTAGTTGCTTCTCTGAAGGTTTACCACTATCTTTGCGTCGCAGAGCCTCTGGATTCACCAGAGTTCCTCTCGCGATTTCACAATTCACTTATCCCTATAAACTAATGTTCAAGAAAGTATTCCTTGCTGCACTCGCTCTCATCGGTAGTGTCAGCCTCGCTAACGCACAGGAAGTATTCCACAAGGGTACCACGGCTATCAACGCAGGTATCGGTCTCGGCTCTTACTACAACAGCCTCTCCATTCCTCCCCTCTCCGTTAGCCTTGACTACGGTGTCACGGACAACCTCATCAACGGCAACAACGGGTCTATCTCTGTAGGGGGCTTCGTAGGTTATGCGGCCGGTAGCTACAGCGGCTGGATCGCAGACAAGGTCACCGTTTCTTACGCTGTCCTCGGTGCTCGTGGTGCTTTCCACTATCAGTTCGCTCCCAAGCTCGACACCTATGCAGGTCTGATGCTCTCTTATAACATCCACTCTTCAAATTACGATGGCTTCTCAAACTTCATGAAGGGCAGCCACGTTGACTGGAGCATCTTCCTCGGTGGTCGCTACTTCTTCACGGAGAAGATCGGTGCCTTCGCTGAACTCGGCTACGGCTTCTACAACCTGAACCTCGGTGTTACCTTCAAGCTCTAATTGAAGCCCCCGAGCTGTAAGGCTCACAAATACAGCAGCGGCTGCGACCTCTCGGAGGTCGCAGCCGCTGCTCTTTTATATGCTATTATAGTACGATGTCTATCGCTTGGGGGCGAAGGCCACGAGGCGCTCGGCCTCGTCGACGATGCGGTCAGCAGCCTCCGTGAGGGCGAGCTTGCGGATCTCTTCGGAGAGCGAAGCGCACTGCGCAGCGTCCTGCACGAGGGCGATGGCGCGGGGCGTAAGCTCTTCGCGGGCCTTGTCGTCGGGGATGAGGAGCGCAGCCGAGCGCGTCGAGAGTGCCAGCGCGTTCTTCGTCTGATGGTCTTCGGCTACGTTAGGCGAAGGCACGAGGATGGTAGGCTTGCCGAGGAAGCACAGCTCGGAGATCGAGCTGGCACCAGCACGCGATACCACGACGTCTGCCACAGCATAAGCCAGATCCATACGCTGGATGAAGGCCGAGGAGTAGACGGGGAAGTCATACGCCTTCAGCAGCTCCTGCGCCTTGGCTTCGAAGCCCTTACCCGTCTGCCAAATGAGGGCGACACCCGACTGAGCCCACTCCTCGAGGTGCGAGCCGATACTCTCGTTGATACTCAGAGCACCGAGACTCCCACCGATGACGACGACGACGCGCTTCGTATCAGCTGGCAAGCCGAAGTGACGCAGCGCTTCTTCGCGCAGCCCGTCCTGCATATACTCGATAGCAGGACGCAGGGGATTCCCCGTCAGCACGATCTTCTCCTTCGGGAAGAAGCGCTCCATCTCGGGGTACGCTACGCAGATGCGGTCGGCACGACGAGCGAGGAACTTATTCGTCACGCCAGCATAAGAGTTCTGCTCCTGAATGAGCGTGGGGATGCCGAGGCTCTGTGCAGCCTTCAGCGTAGGTGCGCTGGCATAGCCCCCGACGCCGATGACGATCTCGGGGCGGAAGTCACGGATGATATCGCGTGCCGTGATGAGCGCACGCAGGAAGTCACGCACGACTCCCACATTGCGCCAGAGGTGCTTGCGGTCAAGGCCACGGATCTTCAGACCGCGGATGGGGAAGCCCGCCTGGGGCACACGCTCCATCTCCATGCGCCCTTCGGCACCGATGAAGAGGATATCGATCTCGGGGTAGCGCCGGCGAAGGGCTTCGGCGATGGATACAGCAGGGAAGATATGCCCCCCTGTGCCACCGCCACTGATGATAGCTCGCTGGATCATATTTCTATACGTAGTCTTGTGTGTCGGTATCGGGGAGAGGCTCTTCCACGACCTCCTCGGTCACGGCGACCTCAGTGAACTCCGCCTCCTCCGTGTGGGGCTCACGCTTGGGCTTATCGACACGCGAGGCCCCGATCATGATGCCGAAGGCCATGCTTGTCGCCAGGATCGAAGACCCCCCATAGCTGATGAGCGGGAGCGTCTGCCCTGTGGTGATGATCCCCGAGGCGACGATCATATTCACCAGCGCCTGCAGCGGATAGAGGATGCCAAAGCCCTTGATGAGGTTGCTGCGGAAGACGTTCGTCTGCTTGCGTGCCTCACGATAGCCGATGAGCATCCACACCAGATAGAGCGATGGGATGAAGAGCAGACCGAGAATGCCATACTCCTCGATGATGATGGCGTAGAGGTAGTCGGAGTAGGCCTGCGAGAGGGAGTCACGCAGCTTGCTATTCCCTGGGCCACGACCGACAAGCTTGGAGTTGGCAATAGCCATACGGCCCATCTGCTCCTGACGGTTCTCGTCGGTGATAGCGAAGCGGTCTTCGCGCTCCTTGACGGCGCCATGCAGACGGTTGTGCCACGTGACGGCACGACCAGGCAGCATACTCTCGGGCGCCAAGTAGAGGTAGGCACCACCTAAGACCACCGCTATGGCACCGATAGCCGTGATGCGGTACATGAAGCGCTTAGGCGCCTTGAGTACCCACGAGTAGAGGTAGAGGAAAGAGAAGATGATGAGGAAGGTCGACAGGTTGCTCAAGAGCACCATGATCGAGAGGATGAAGATCCATCCCCAGTATGCCCAGTAGCGAGGCTCCTTCCTCGGGTCTTCCACGACATCCTTACCCGCTACATACGCGCCCCAGATGACGATATAGACACGCAGGAATTCGGCGGGCTGGATGGTGATGAAGCCCAAGTCGATCCAGCGCTCTGCCCCATTGGTGCTCTGCCCTAAGAGGAGCTGCGCGAAGAAGAGCCCCACCATAAGGAGCGCCGAGAGCGGTGGCAGGGTATAGCGATAGAAGCGCCCGGAGCATCGGCTCAGCAAGATAGCCGAGCAGACACCGATAGCGAGCATGAGCGCATGCTTGAGGATGGGATTCAGTCGCCCGACGGAGAGGCTCTTATAGATCTCCGAGCTCAGCGCGCTCGATACGGTGTAGAGCGAGACCAAGACGAGCACGAAGTAGAGTGCCCACATGAGGCCGTTGCCCGCGAAGATGCGGCGCAGCCACGAGTCCTTCGGCTGGAGGGAGGTCGTCTGATCGTTAGGCATGCTTCTCCTCAGCTTGGATCAGGCCCTGTACCACTTCGCGGAAGCGGTCGCCTCGATGGATGTAGCTGGTGAAGAGGTCGAAGCTCGCACAGGCGGGAGAGAGCAGGACGGTGTCGCCTGGCTGAGCCATCTCACGAGCGTGGGCGATAGCCTCCTCCATGGAGAGTGCCGAGGCGATCTGAGGCACCTTGCCGTGGAAGCTCTTGTACAGCTTCAGCACGTCGGTCGTGAGGAAGACGAGCCCACGCGCCCCAGAGGTGATGAGCTCGGTGATATCCATGTAGTCATTCCCCTTGTCTTCGCCGCCGAGGATGAGCACGTAGGGCGTGGTCATCGTGCGGAGTGCATAGTAGGTAGAGCTGACGTTGGTGGCCTTGGAGTCGTTGATATAGCGCACGCCATCGAGTACCCCGACCTTCTCGAGGCGGTGGGGGACGTTCACGAAGTCGCTGAGCGCACGACTGAGGACGTCATGCGAGACGCCGAGACGCAGGGCTGCGATCGAGGCGGCCATAGCATTCTGCAGGTTGTGCGGCCCCTGGAGTGCGAGCTGATCGATGGGGAACTCAAAGCTCTTCCCATCGAAGTGCAGGCGCATCATATTGTCGTCCGACTTGTCGGCTGCGGAGCCTACCTGCGGATAGGTCAGGAAGGAGAGCGTCTGCATCGGCATGGGCTGGTGGCTCATGACGTAGCGGGAGACGAACTCATCTTCACCCCAATAGATGAAGGCATCCTCTGCGGTCTGGTTCTGCAGGATGCGCATCTTCGCCATAGCGTACTCCTCGAAGTTGTAGTGATAGCGGTCGAGGTGGTCGGGGGTGATATTCATCAGGAGGGCGATATGCACGCGGAACTTGTACATATCATCCAGCTGGAAGCTGCTCAGCTCGACGACGAAGTAGTCGGGCTGCTCGTCGGGGATCACCTGACGGGCGAGGCTGAAGCCGACGTTCCCAGCCAGTGCGGGCTTCATACCCGCCTCGGTGAGGATGTGGTGCAGCCACATGGTCGTCGTGGTCTTCCCATTACTCCCCGTGATACCGATGACCTTGCCCTTGAGGTAGCGACCAGCCAGCTCGATCTCGGAGATGACAGGGATACCACGCTCACGGATAGCCACCATGATAGGCGCCTTCTCGGGGATACCAGGGCTCTTGACGATCTCCTCGGCACGCAAGATGAGCTCCGTAGTGTGGCTACCCTCTTCGTAGGGGATGCCATTGGCTTCGAGCTCCTGCTTGTACTTCGGGGCGATGTGCCCGTAGTCCGAGACCATGACGGATATACCACGACTCTGGTATAATAGGGCTGCGCCGACACCGCTTTCGCCAGCGCCCAGGACGACGGCCTGGAACTTCTCTTCTATCATCTTATTTGTCTTGCTATGGGGTGCAATGGGAGGTAGGGCAAAGGACCTCTTCACCCTACCTCGCATAGCCTGCTTTTAGACTACAATTTTCGTCATTTTCGCCCATATATGCAAGCTGTATGCGTGCGCACTACGCGCGAGGGGCGTTACCGTCCCTCGTGGAGGGTGCCAAATATCCGCATTTCCTCCCCCACCCTTTCAGCGGATGCGACGAAAGGAATAGCTTCGCCCACCCCATGCGACATTTAGACAACACCCAAGTATCACATATATCCCCTACCTTTACACCCATAAGTACAGCCCCAGATACATCAGCAAGACAGCATGCAGCCGCACGAGTGGACGACCAATGACTTCAAGGGAGATCCTGGCATAGACTACTGCCATGACAAGTTCCTCTTTGCCCATAGCCTACACACGCTCCCCGAGCGGATGATAGGGGCTCGCATGCACTTCGGCATGGCGATCTACTGCTGTCAGGGGACGATACAGATCGCCATTGACGGCCGAAAGTACCGCCTCAAGCAGGGGCAGAGGCTTAGCTACCAAGAGGGCTCTCTCATCGAGGAATGCCTCGCCTCGAGCGATGCCGATCTGGTCCTCATGGGGCTCTCATGGGAGCTCATCGGGGCGACCGAAGCGCTGAATACCGTGGTATGGAGCATCGCGGACTATGTACACCAGTCACCCATCTACACGCTGAGCGAGGATGCGATAGAGCTCAGCAAGATCTACCACCAGCAGATCTACAAGCTCTGTCACTCGCCAAATCCCCTCTTCCGTGACGAACTCCTGCACATCCATATCCAGGCGCTCCTCTACTCCTTCATCCGTGAGGTCAGCGAAGAGCTCCGCCAAGCGACCCCGCAAGACCTGACACGTGCCAGCCAGCAGGCACGTCTCTTCTTCGACCTGCTGGGCATGCGACGCGGGCGCATACGCTCCGTCTCGGAGGTCGCTACCCTGATGAACCTCACGCCGAAGCACCTCTCACGCATCATCAAGGAGCAGACGGGAGAGACACCCATCCACTTCATCCATCAGTACATGATGCGCGCCATCACGCAGGAGCTACGCTACTCAAGCAAGACAGCTAAGGAGATTGCCTTCCAGCAGGGCTTCTCGAGCCTTGCCTTCTTCGGCAAGTTCGTCAAGCAGCAGACGGGCCTCACGCCCACCGAGTACCGCAAGAAGCTCCAGACAGGCGAAGGTGCGACACCGAGCTAAGCCACGACACACCTACCCGCCCCAGCGCAACATTCCTCTTCCCCGCCATAGTCCGAGTCCCTCGCCTATCGCGGGGATTTTTCTCTTCCATCGGAAGGAAAAGCTTCCTCCTCCACGAAAAGAAAGCCCCTTCCTCTACGCCATTTCCTCTGTCCACGCACGTAGTCCTAAGGACTCGGCACGTAATCTCTATGATCCACGCACGTAGATTTTAGATCCACGCACGTGGACAAAGCTTTTCTACTACTCGCCCGCGACTTTTCCCCGCGCTCGGATGAAATTATCCCGCTACTCGCGCACCTTTTTTCTCCCCTAAAATCTATGGGAAAACTTATTACCTTTGAGTCATCTAACACTTACAGTGCTGTGACTCTATGGCTCTCTTTACTCTCGGAGAATACACAATCAAAGCGACCCGACAAGTCGGACGCCAACTCAAGACGCTCACCAATCCGATCACCTCGGCCGTAAGAGCGCTATCGGTCTTACTATCCTTCACCCTCTTTCTCCCCTCTAATGAAGGATATGCTCAGACGCAAGTCGCAGCCTTACGCGACTACCATCAAGTGTCAGGAGATAATCGAGATAATCCCCGGGGCTTCTACTTTGAGGACCAACACCACGACCTCGACAAGTTCGCAGGTGAATGGGAAGGCGTTGGCCTTGGTGGCTATCAGTGGCGTGCCCATATCGCGGTACAAAAGAAATCAGACTTCTACGGCTCCTATTGGGCTGATGCTTTGGGCTTAGAGCTCTCAATCAAGAAGGACGGCAAGGCAGCTATCACGCCAACCAGAGATCTAATCCCTGGGACCTCTTTTATTCAAGGATTTGGGCTTCGATGGGTGAAGCAGCAGCAGGCTGTAGATCCTAACATTTATAAAGTCCTCTTCGCTTACGGTATATCTGATGAGCCTTACCGAGGGACAGTCGAAGTGCTTCTCTATATCAATGCGACCCATGACACGATCGTGATACGTCGGGGATATACTATCGAGATAGAGCACAGTGCGAACATCCCTGATTATATTCCCTCTGGGGGCTATCTGGCTGAGGTCTGCACGCTACGACGCGTGAAGAAGTAGGGGAAGTTCCCCTGCATGATGCACCAACCCGTCACCCGAACAACTCACCGAATAAACCCGCCCCTTTTTACTATGACCAAGCTAATTAGGCTCTTATCCCTCATACTGCTCCTCTCTGGAGCGAGGGTCTCTGCTCAGACACAAGTCGTGGGCTTACGTGACTACCACCAAGTGACAGAAAACAATTACTACAATTCTCGAGGCTACTACTTTGAGGACCAACACCACGACCTCGACAAGTTCGTAGGTGAGTGGGAGGGCATTGGCTTTGGGGACTATCATTGGCACATAGGTATCGTAGTGCAAAAGAAGTCAGACTTCTTCGGCTCCTATTGGGCTGATGCTTTGGGCTTAGAGCTATCAGTCACGAAGGATGGCAAGGCTGCTATCACGCCGACCAGAAATCTAATCCCTGGGACTTCCTTCATTCAAGGCGCTCGATTTCTATGGGATAGGGATAAAAAATCAGTAGACCCCAATATCTATACGATGCTCTTCTCTTATGGGAAAGCAGATCACCCTTATAAGGCAGCAGTCCAAGTGCGTCTCTATATAAGTGCTGATCAAAATACGATCGTGCTACGTCGGGGAGCTGTTATTGCGATTGATGAAATTCCGAATATCCCTGATTATATCCCTCTCGGAGGGGGCTATCTGGTAGATGTCTGCACGCTACGACGCGTAGGGAGATAGGAGATTACATCACACAAACAACATACGCTCTATACCTATGCTCCGATTCATCACCTCTACCATTAGGCTCGCCTTACTCTTACTTCCTGCCTTACTCGTCCTTTCGGAGGTCTCCCATGCTCAGACGCAGGTCGTGGACTTACGTGACTTCAAGCGCGTGTCGGACAGCCACCGTGGCAACCCTGAAGGCTACTACTTTGAGGATCGACACCATGACCTCGATAAGTTCGCAGGTGAATGGGAGGGTACGGGCTTTGGCGACCACCAGTGGCGTGCCCGTATCATCATGCAGAAAAAGGCAAACTATTACGATTCCTACTGGTACGATGCTCTTGGCTTAGAGCTATCAATCACAAAGAATGGGAAAGCATGTATCACCCCGACGGACTCCTTCCTGCCTGGGACCTCCTTTATTCAAGGCGGGGGATTTATCTGGGACAGAGAGAAGAGGTCTCTACAATTAGATGTTTACAGAATGCCTTTCTTCTATGGCAAAGCTGACAAGCCTTATCAGGAGCTTGCCAATGTACTTCTCTGCTTGAATGCGGCACACGATACGATAGTAGTACGCCGAAGCCACTTGGTCGGAATCGATCGTCCTGTGATCATACCTGATTATCTCTCTGTCCCGTATGACGCTGAGGTCTGTACGCTACGACGCGTGAAGAAGTAGGGAAAGCTCCTTATACAGCCTCCGGCAAAGCATACGGAAGCCCACCTTGACACGGGGGCTACCTCAATCAAAATAGCAGGAGAAGGCAATCGCCTTCTCCTGTCTTGTCTTTGGCTCTACCCTCACTGGGCGAGTAATAGGATATGCAGAGGTCACGATGAGCAGGAGGAGAGACGTGTAGAAGATGCGGCGTGTGGACGCCAACGGTACGGGAGAATTTCGATGCGCAAGCCCTGCCCACGAGGTCAGCATCCCCAGAGGCACGGGGGCTTTTCCTTATCTTTGTAATCTAACAGCTATTTAATCGTATAGGAAGAAAACCTACTTTTTACTCGACATGCAGCGCTTGAACTTCCGCCCCATGCTCATCGATAGCCTCAAGGGCTACACGCGGCAGGGCCTCACTCGTGACCTCTTAGCGGGGCTCATCGTGGGGATCGTCGCCCTACCTATGGCCATCGCATTCGCTATCGCCAGCGGGGTATCGCCCGAAGTGGGGCTCGTCACCGCCGTCCTCGGGGGGCTCATCGTCTCGGCTCTCGGGGGTAGCTCCGTACAGATCGGGGGGCCTACGGGCGCCTTCATCATCATCATCCTCGGCATCATCGGCGAGTACGGTCAGGGCGGACTCCTCATCGCCACGCTGATGGCGGGTATCCTCCTCCTGCTAATGGGCGCACTGAAGCTCGGATCGCTCATCAAGTTCATCCCCTATCCGATTATCTTAGGCTTCACGGCTGGTATCGCTGTGACCATCTTCACCACGCAGGTCAATGACCTCCTCGGCCTCGGGCTGACGGGTCTACCGAAGGAGTTTGTACCGAAGTGGGGCGTCCTCCTCTCCTCACTCGGCTCCGTCCACCTGCCTACGCTCGCCATCGGTCTGGGGAGCATCCTCCTCATCCAGCTTACCCCACGCCTGACAAAGGTCGTCCCTGGCTCCCTCGTCGCCATCATCGTGATGACCATCGTCTGCTACCTCCTCAAGGAGTATGCTGGCGTCACGGGCCTCGACACCATCGGCGACCGCTACACGATCTCCTCTAAGATCCCCGACCTCGTCGTGCCCGAGCTGAGCTGGGCGACGATGCAGCACCTCATCGGCCCCGCCTTCACCATCGCCCTCCTCGGCGCTATCGAGTCCCTCCTCTCAGCCAGCGTCGCTGACGGGGTCATCGGTGAGCGCCACCGCTCGAATACCGAACTGATGGCCCAGGGTGTAGCGAACATCATCGTGCCTTTCTTCGGCGGGATCCCCGTCACGGGAGCTATCGCCCGCACGATGACCAACATCAACAACGGCGCCCGCACGCCCATCGCAGGTATCACCCACGCTCTGGTCCTCCTGCTGATCTTCCTCTTCCTCATGCCCCTGATGGCCTACATCCCTATGGCCTGCCTCTCAGGTGTGCTCGTCGTCATCTCGTACAACATGAGCGGATGGCGCTCGGTACGCGCTTCGCTGCGTGGCCCGAAGAGCGATATTGCGGTACTTGCCGTCACCTTCTTCCTCACGGTACTCTTCGACCTCACCATAGCTATCGAGCTGGGTCTCCTACTCTCCATGCTCCTCTTCATGCGCCGTATCATCGAGTCCACTCGCATCGTCGTCTCCCGCGACAAGCTCCACGTGCATAGCTCCGAGGATGACGGCCAGCTCGCAGGTCGTGAGGAAGCCCTCGACCTGCCAAAGGGCGTCGAGGTCTACGAGATCGAAGGCCCCTTCTTCTTCGGTATCGCCAACCGCTTCGAGGAGATCGTCCTCGCCACCAAGGCACGCCCGAAGGTGCGCATCCTGCGCATGCGTCAGGTGCCCTTCATGGACTCCACGGCCGTGCGCAACCTCCGCATTCTCATCGAGACCTCACAGGGCGAGGGTATCCAGCTCGTCCTCTCGGGCGTGCGCCCCAGCGTCCATGAGACCCTGCGTGCCACGGGTATCGCCGACCTCATCGGCGACACCTACATCTGCCCCAATATCCACGAGGCCCTCACGACGGCCTCCCAATACATAGCCCAGATAAGCGAATGAAAATAGGTACGGTCGATCTCGGGGAGCGCCCCCTACTACTGGCCCCCATGGAGGATGTGACGGATGCCGCCTTCCGTCTCCTCTGTCGCCGCTTCGGTGCAGACATGGTCTACACCGAGTTCCTCAGTGCTGACGCCCTCATCCGTCAGGTCGCTGGCACGACGCGCAAGCTCGAGATCAGCGCCGAAGAGCGCCCCGTAGCCATCCAGATCTACGGCCGCGAGGTCGAGCCTATGGTCGAAGCTGCCCGTATCGCCGAGGCCGCTGGACCCGAGGTGCTGGACCTGAACTTCGGTTGCCCTGTCAAGCGTGTCGCTGGCAAGGGCGCTGGTAGCGGTATGCTCCGCTGCCCCGACGTCATGCTCCGCATCGTCAGCGAGATCGTCAAGGCCGTGAAGATCCCCGTCACCGTAAAGACCCGCCTCGGCTGGGACAACGATAGTAAGATCATCGTCGAGCTCTCCGAAGCCCTCCAGGACGTAGGTATCCAAGCCCTCACCATCCACGGCCGTACCCGCGCCCAGATGTACACCGGCTCTGCCGACTGGACGCTCATCGGCAAGGTGAAGGAGAATTCCCGCATGCACATCCCTATCATCGGCAATGGTGACATCACCACGGGCGAAGAGGCAAAGCGTGCCTTCGACACCTACGGCGTCGATGCCGTGATGGTCGGGCGTGCCACCATCGGCCAGCCCTGGATCTTCGAGGAGATGAAGCACTACCTCCAGACGGGCGAGCCTGCTCCCCGCCACCCGAAGGCCTTCTACGTCGACGTACTCCGCCAGCTCGTCGACAACAATATCCGCAAGCTCGACGAGCGCCGTGGCATCCTCCACAGCCGTCGCCATATAGCCGCCAGCCCTATCTTCAAGGGTATCGATAACTTCCGCCCCGTACGCATCGCCATGCTCAAGGCTGCCACACGCGAAGAGCTCTTCGCAGAGGTCGCCCGTGCTGAGGAGATGCTCCTCGCCACCGGCGAGCACTGGGACGCTCCCACCCTCTAATAGCCCCATCTATCACATACCTCACACGGCAGACAATGAATAAGACGAAGCTCCGCCTCTCCCTCCTTCTCCTCGGCTCCCTCGCTCTCGGCTCCTGCTCCAAGAGCGGAGGCAATGAGTTCACCGCCGAAGGCACCATCACCGATGCCGCAGGCAAGACGCTCTACCTCGAGACGACCGACACCGACGAACCTCAGCTCATCGACTCCGTGACCCTCGACGAGAAGGGTCGCTTCCGCTTCCGTCGCGAGGCACATAGCTATCCCGCCTTCTACCGCCTGCGCCTCGGGGAGAGCTTCATTCCCTTCGCAGCCGACTCCGTCACGCACCTCACCCTCTCGGCTTCGGGCAAGGACCTCTTCTCGACCTACAAGATCGAGTCGGGTGACGAGGCCAATAAGCAGATCCGTGAGATCGGTCAGCTGCGCACCGCCACCGACAAGGCTATCGAGGCGATCCTCACACAGCTCAATAATGGCACCCTCGACCGTGGCATCGCTCTGGCACGTATCGACTCACTCTCCACGCAGCTGAAGAACACCCTCACGAGCAAGTATATCTTCAGCGACCCCAAGGGCGCTGCCGCCTACTACGCCCTCTTCCAGAGCTACCTCGGCGGGACGTACTTCTCCATCGACCATCCTGGCGATGACCGCGCCTTCGCCGCTGTCGCCACGGCCTACGATGCCTTCCACCCCAATGCCCCCTACACGCCGCTCCTGAAGCAGGCGGCTCTGCGCTCCATCGCTATGGCGCGTGCCCGTCAGCGTGAGGCCCATCCCGACACGACGATGACGGCTGCCCCCGTGGAGGTCGTCGCCTTCCCCGAGATCCGCCTGCGTGACCAGAAGGGGCAGATGCGCTCCCTCACCGCTGAGGCAGCTAAGGGCCACCCCGTCCTCGTCTGCTTCACCGCCTACGCTGGCGACTGGTCTCCCGCCCTCGTCGCCGAGCTGCGCGCCCTGCAGTCCGCCCACCCTGACCTCATCATCTTCGAAGTCTCCGAAGACCAAGACGCCTATCTGTGGAAGAATGCTTCACGCGCCCTCCCCTGGATCTGCGTCCAAGACCTCAACCATACCGCAGCTCAGGACTACAATGCCCAGAGCCTGCCTTCCTTCTATGCTATCCGCGGTACCGAGCTGAAGCGCCTCGCTGAGCCCGCCGATATCTTCCGCTAATCCGACATCCCTTTCCATATGAGTAAGCATTCAGTAGCCCACTACCAGCGGCTCAATGGCCGACGCTCCTTCTCCTCGCCCCACCGCAGTCGTGGCCGAGGCACGCGCGTCTTCGTCATCCTGATCCTCATCATCGTAGCCGCAGCAGCCCTCGCTGGTGGCTACCTCTATACCACGCCTGCTGGTCACCCCGCCACCGACACGACCTACCTCCTCGTAGCCCCAGGGAGCAACTATGCCGAGCTACGTGAGCAGATGCAGAAGAAGCTCTGGCTGCGCTTCCCCCGTGTCTTCGACCGCCTTGCGGCAGTGCAGGGGCTTAGCGAGACGGGCGACGCGCTGCGCCCAGGTCGCTACGCCGTCCTCCGCTCCACGACGATGCAGGAGCTCATCACCCTCCTCAAGGAAGGGAAGGACAGCCCGCTGAAGCTCACGCCTCCCTCCGTACGCAAGGACTCTGAGCTCGTGGACTTCCTCGCCCAGCACCTCTGGGTGAAGGCCGACACGCTCCGTACGCTCCTAGCTGACTCCGCCCTCATGGCGCAATATGGCACGAAGCCCGGTGCCTTCTACGCCGAGGTCATCCGCGAGCCCCACACCCTACGCTGGGCAGCCTCTGGGCGCGAAGTCCTCGACAGCCTCCACGCCCACTACCAGCTCTTCTGGAAGGGGAAGCGCACCGAAGAGGCAGAGCGCCTTGGGCTGAATCCCCTCGAGGTGACGACACTCGCCTCTATCGTCGAGAGCGAATCAGGCAAGCGCGACGAGTACCGCCGTATCGCTGGGCTCTACCTCAACCGCCTACGCAAGGAAATGCGCCTGCAGTCTGACCCCACGGTCAAGTACGCTCTCGGCAACTTCGACCTCAAGCGCATCCGTGGTGAGCACCTCATGGTGAACTCCCCCTACAATACTTACAAGGTCACGGGCCTGCCCCCGACGCCCATCGTCCAGCCCCGTACGAGCACCATCGACAGCGTCCTCGCTGCCGAGAGCCACGACTACCTCTATATGTGTGCTAAGGAGGACTTCTCAGGCTACCACAACTTCGCCTCTTCCTTCGCCGTACATATGCTGAATGCTAAGCGCTACCAGCAAGCCCTGAATGACCGAGGCATCCAATGAACCAGCCCCAGCAACAGACTCCCCCCGAGGCGTGGACCGAGCGTACCCGCCTCCTCTTCGGTGACGATCGCGTGAGCGAGCTCGCCCAGTGTCACGTCCTCATCGTCGGTCTCGGCGGTGTCGGTGGCTTCGCTGCCGAGCTCATCGCCCGAGCAGGCATCGGTCGTATGACCATCGTCGACGCCGACATCGTGCAGCCTTCGAATATCAATCGCCAGCTCGTAGCCACTACCGAGACCATCGGCGAGGCGAAAGCCAGCGTCCTGGCTGCACGCCTTCGCGCCATCAACCCCCACATCCAGCTGGAGGTCATCGAGGCCTTCCTCAAGGATGAGAATATGATCGAGCTCCTCGACCGTCACCGCTACGACTACGTCATCGACGCCATCGACTCGCTGAGCCCGAAGGTGCACCTCATCGCCAAGTCCATAGAGCGCGGCCTGCCGATCATCAGCTCCATGGGTGCAGGCGCCAAGAGCAACCCGACGCAGATCCACCAGGCCGACCTGAATAAGAGCTACAACTGTACGCTGGCACGTGCCCTGCGCAAGCGCCTGCGTAAGTTCGGCATCCACAAGGGACTCCCCGTGGTCTTCTCCGCGGAGCTCCCAGACTCCGACGCCGTCAAGGAGATCGAGGGCGAGCAGTGTAAGCGCTCTACCGCTGGCACCGTCTCCTATATGCCCGCGCTCTTCGGCTGTCATCTGGCGGCCTACGTCATCCAGCATATCCAGCATCACCCCACCACTGAGCCTACCAGCCTATGATCATCGAGGCTACCCATATCCATAAGAGCTTCGGCTCTCTCGAGGTCCTCAAGGGCATCGACCTCACCGTCGCGCCCCGAGAGATCATCTCCATCGTCGGAGCCAGCGGCGCAGGGAAGACGACCCTACTCCAGATCCTCGGCACACTCGAAGCCCCTGCCGAAGGTGCTTCGCTGAAGATCTGCGGGGAGGAAGTCACCCGCCTCAGCGCCCGCCGTCAAGCCGAGCTCCGCAATCGCCAGATAGGCTTCATCTTCCAGGCGCACCAGCTCCTACCGGAGTTCACGGCACTGGAGAACGTTATGCTCCCCGCCCTCATCGCAGGAGAGTCCCGCTCGAAGGTACGTGAGCGTGCCCTTGGGCTCCTCGAGCGTCTCGGCCTTGCGGAGCGTGCCTCGCACAAGCCTGCCGAGCTGTCGGGCGGTGAGAGCCAGCGTGTCGCCGTAGCCCGCGCCCTCATCAATTCGCCTGCGGTCATCTTCGCCGACGAACCATCGGGGAGCCTTGACACGGCGAATAAGCAGAGCCTTCACCAGCTCTTCTTTGATCTGCGCGACGAACTCGGCCAGACCTTCGTCATCGTCACTCACGACCCCGACTTCGCCGCCCAAGCCGACCGCATGATCGTGCTGCGCGACGGCCGTATCGAGGCCATACACACCCGCACCGAAGCCCCCACCGAGGAGCACGTCGGCTAAGCCACCCCAGCGATGCGTCAGAGGAAGACCACCACGAGCCGCAGTGAGCGCCTATTCTTACTCATCCTCTCGCTCATCACCCTCTCGGGGCTGGCACTCTACGCCTTCGCCCCGCACAGCTCGCCCGCCCCACAGCCTATGCAGGCTACCGAAGCAGGAAGCACCTCCGAGAGCAACGCTCCCGAAGGAAAGCAGCCCCACCGCGATAGCCTCATACGTGACCCGCACTATGTAGGCCCGCCAGCAGGAGCTGCAGCACGAGGGGAGAAGTTCGCCCACTACGTCAGCCTTGACCTCAACCGCATTGACTCGCTGACGCTCCTGCACGTCCCAGGTATCGGCCCCTCCTATGCGCATCGCATCCTCGCTCTACGCGAGCGACTCGGTGGCTACTACACCGTCTTACAGCTGCAGGAGGTCTACGGCATGGATGAGGATAAGTTCCTCGCCCTGCGCCCATGGTTCGTCATCAAGACACCGCCGAAGCGCTTCACCCTCCCCCAGCTCCGTGCCGACTCCCTCCCCTGGCATCCCTACCTCTCTCGAGAGCAGAGTGCCACCCTGCGCAAGCTCATCCTACGCCACGGCAAGCGTCTTAGCTGGGCAGTCCTACGCTCTGCGGGGCCTTTCTCCCGTGAGGATAGCATCCGCCTCAGCCCCTACTTCGTAGACGGCACGGCAGCACACACCACAGATAGTATTCCTAATCAACCATAAGCCCTATGTATCCAATCAGTCGTCTGCGTCGCCTACGCATGACCCCCAACCTCCGTGCGCTCGTTCGTGAGACCGCTCTTGAGCCCGCTGACTTCATCGCTCCCCTCTTCGTCGTCCACGGCAGTGGCATCCGCGAGGAGATCAAGACCATGCCTGGGCAGTACCGCCTCTCGGTCGATGAGCTCGTCAAGGAGTGCGAAGGCCTCTACAGTGTAGGCGTACTCTCGGTGATGCTCTTCGGTATCCCCGAGCACAAGGACCACACCGGTAGCGAAGCCTATTCACACAACGGCATCGTACAGCAGGGTATCCGCGCCCTCAAGGCCGCTCTGCCCGACCTCATCGTCATCGCAGATATCTGCATGTGCGAGTACACCGACCACGGCCACTGCGGTATCCTCCATGACCACTATACCGTGGACAATGATGCCACGCTCCCCTATCTCTGCCGTCAGGCTGTCTCCTTCGCCGAAGCAGGTGCCGACATCGTCGCGCCCTCCGATATGATGGACGGCCGTATCGCCGCCATGCGTCAGGCTCTCGACGAAGCTGGCTACGAGCAGCTCCCCATCATGTCGTACGCTGCGAAGTTCAGCTCCGCCTTCTACGGCCCCTTCCGTGATGCAGCCGACTCCGCCCCCAGCTTCGGTGACCGCCGTAGCTACCAGATGGATCCTGCGAACATCCGTGAAGCTATGCGTGAGATCGAAGGCGACATCGCCGAAGGTGCAGACATCGTCATGGTCAAGCCTGCCCTACCCTACCTCGACGTCATCCGCTGGGCACGCGACCGCTACGACCTGCCCTTGGCAGCCTATCAGGTCAGCGGCGAATATGCCATGATCCAGGCCGCTGGTCTCAATGGCTGGATCGACCGCGAGCGCATCATGATGGAAAGCCTCCTCTCGATCAAGCGCGCTGGTGCTGACCTCATCCTCACCTACTTCGCACGCGAAGCTGCTGAGCTCCTTCGCCGCTAAGAGCCGACCGCTATGGCCTACCGTCGTCCCCTGACCCCGACGCAGATGGTCGTCATCACCATCCTCTGGCTCGCGCTGGTCATCTGGATCATCTCCTCTGGCCTGCGCCTCGATGGCTTGACGATCCTCATGCTCGCCTTCTCGGGCGTCACGGTCTTCTACCCCATCATCAAGAGCTGGCGCGAGCGCAAGAAGAAGTAAGCCCAGCCCCACAAAACGCAGTCCGCCCCCGTCCACTACTCATGTTGGACGGGGGCGGGCTGCTTTATGTCTGATGCGAAGTGCTACCTACGGGCGAGGTCGTCGTGCGTCAGCTGGAGGAGCGCACGGCCGAGGTCGGTGCGTCGCTCCGAGGGCGTGGGAGTCACCTCGATGCCACGGCCGCTGACATTGTCCATCACCGTGACGCCCGTGCTGTCGACGAAGCCGAAGCCATCATTGAACGTGTAGTAGGCGAAGGGATAGGTATAGTTCGGCGCAAGGACATTGCGGGCGAAGGTGAACGAGCGGTAGCTGAGCCCGAGCTGCGCCAGGAGCGTCGCCGAGAGGTCGGACTGCGTCATCAGCGCATCGACGACACGGGGCGAGCGCACCGCACCACCGATCCAGAGGAGCGGGATGTGGTGCACAGCCGTGCTATTGCGGTCGTCCGAGCCGAGCTCCGAATAGCCGTGATCCGCCACACAGATGATGAGGAGGTCCTTCCACTGCGGGGTCGCCTTGAGACGAGCAACGAAGCGTCCCAGCGACTCATCAAGGTAGGCAAAGGCATTCGACACGGGCGAGGGCAGGCGCTTGTACGGCACGTCAAACGGCTCGTGACTGCTGAGCGTAAGCATCGTCTTGTACCATGGGCGATCCGAAGGCATACGGACGATCTCATCATAGAGGACATCGAAGGCAGGGCCATCAGGCACACCCCAGTTCGTCCGCGGGAGGCTACGAGGGAGCGTGTGGTCATCGGTGACCTGCTGATAGCCCGAGCCGAGGAGGTAGCCCTTCATGCCGGTGAAGTTCGCATCGCCCCCGTAGAGGAAGCTCGTCGCATAGCCCGCCTCACGCAGACTCCCTGCGATGGAGGGCAGGGTACGGCTCTTCGCCGGGAGCTTCATCACCGAGTGCGTGGGGAAGCTCGTATAACCACTGAGAACGGAGATGAGCCCGCGGTCGGTGCGGTAGCTATTGGCATAGCAGCGCGAGAAGAGGACTCCCTCACGGGCCAGGCTATCGAAGTGCGGGCTGACCTCGGGCTTCTCACCCAAGACACCCGTATAGCGAGCGCCGTAGCTCTCGAGGACGAGGAGGACGATATTCGGCCTGCGGGTCGTCAGCAGCGTATCGCCCTCAAGGGACTCGGCAGGGAAGAGGTCTTTGGTCAGCTCACCGAGCGTCTTCTCATCGAAGGCATTATACTCGGCATCGTAGTCCTCAGCCTTCCCGAGCGAGGAGAAGAGGCTGAAGAGCGGATTGACGGCAGCGTGATTGAGGTACTGGCGGTCACTGAAGTAGACCTGCCCGACATTCGCGGTAGCTTGACTCACGCCCCCGCGGATCATAAGGAAGGTCGGGCCTAAGAGGAGGACGAAGGGCAGGGCGTAGAGTCCGCCACGGCGAAGCTGGGACCAGCGCACCTCCGTCGTGCGGTCGAGGGCGAAGCCAACAGATAGGCCGATGACGAGGACGAGAAGCAGTGAGAGGAGAATGAAGGGAAGGCTGACACTTGCGAAGGCTTCGCCTGGCTGGTCCAAATAGAGGAAGATCGAAGCATCGAGCTTGAAGCCCCAGAAGGGATAGAGCCGCACATCGGTGATGCCCACGATGCTGATGAGGGCAGCCGTGAGGATGTGATAAGGTCGGAGGGCGCGACGGGCGGGGAAGGTGCGGAAGAAGCAGCTCACTGCCGTCGTCAAGAGGGGTATGACGAGCAGGTAGCCCAGCACCGAGAAGTCCAAGCTCAGCCCATAATAGAGTACAGCGAAGATGTCCCCCATACTCAGCGCCCCTTCGGCTGGGACGAGCAGAAGGAAGCACCCCTTGAGGACGAGGAAGCTCAGTAGCACCACGAGGGCGAAGCGGAGGAGGTAAAGGATTCGTGAGCGCATCGTGCGACGAGTAGATCAATTTCTATTTGTCACAAAGGTACGGCTTGCCCCGCTAATCCCGCTCCCCAAGGAGGTATATTCACCTTTCGCCCCGACCCTTTACCCCTCCACACTACGAGGGGGTGATATCGACCTATATTGGATGGCAAAGAAAGCTATATAGCTTTGTGAAGTGACCTATATCAGGTTGTTGCTCCGCGCAGGGATAAAAGTTGAGGACAAGTGGCAGATAAGTTTGGGCTACGTACGTGGATCTAATAGCTTCGTACGTGGATATTTGGACTGACGTGCCTGGTCTTTAAGACTACGTGCATAGATAGAAGAATACCACTACGGGAAGGCACTTTTTCCTTCACGAGAAGGACACTTTTCCCTCCGCTGGATAAGAGGAATACTCGCGATAAG
>ERZ1674051.4-NODE-4-length-175198-cov-24.204336_pt1 | contig 175198 bp, 183 predicted proteins | sample MGYA00581125_ERZ1674051 | MGnify/ENA primary metagenome ERZ1674051 (study PRJEB41354, sample SAMEA4873326) | human saliva metagenome | biome: human-associated habitat [ENVO:00009003]; feature: mouth environment [ENVO:08000002]; material: saliva material... | reverse complement strand
TAAAGGATAATTTTAGTGTCTTTATAGCCACGTAAAATACCGCTCACAACGACTTGCACTGAATCTGAAAATTGATAAATCGCTGCCATCGCTAATAAGCTGCCTGAAAGAGCAATAACGGTGGCATTATCGCCAACAATTAATGCGGCAATCTCTGCACTAAATACCCAAATCACCAACGCCAATACACTTGCCGCAATCAAACCAAGAATAATCGCGGCGTGAGCCATGATTTTTGCTTTTTGTGGTGCATGATTACCCAGTTCTTGCGCCACTAAAATGGTTGCCGCCATCGCAATAGACATGGGGAACATAAAGGCTACGGCACTGGTGTTTAAGGCAATTTGGTGGCTGGCGACCACATCCGCGCCTAATGGGGAAAGTAATAAACTACTTAATGCAAAGAGTGAGACTTCACTGCACAGTGCAATGGCAATAGGCAAGCCAAGTGCGGTCAATTTTTTCAGTGTTTTGATGTCTGGCTTTTCAATAATCTTTTCAAAGACTTTCAAACTACGTTCATTATAGTTTTTAGCTGAATAGGTTATCATTAAGATCGCCATCGCCCAGTTGACAATAGCTGTTGCCACACCACAACCGACACCGCCCAATGCTGGCGCACCAAATTTACCGTAAATAAACATATAATTCAGCGGAATGTTCAGCATTAACCCCATGAAGGTAATCACCATGGCTGGTTTTGTTTTGGCAATGCCATCATTCAAACAGCGGAAATTAATCAGCAATAAATAGGCTGGTAAGCCCCACACCATCGCACGCAAATAATTCATCGTCACGTCTGCCATGTGGGCATCCATATTCATAAACTGTAATATGAAATTATTATGATAGATGATGAGTGCAAGGGGTATCATCACTAAAAATGAAATCCAAAGACCTTGTCTCACTTGGTGAGCAATGCGATGGCGCTGCCCAGATCCATTTAAATAGGAAATTGTTGGTGGCAAGGCGAGTAATAATCCTTGCCCGAAAAGTACCAAAGGTAGCCAAATGGAGGCACCAATACCGACACCGCCAACATCAGCAGAGCTCACGCGCCCCGCCATAATCACATCCACGGTGCCCATGCCAGTTTGAGCTAACTGGGCAAGACCGATAGGTGTCGCAATTCGGATAAGTTTTTTAATATCAATACGGTATTGAGAAAAAAGACGAGAATTCATAAATTTTGCAAATTTTGCTATAATATTGGAAAAATTTTTAATGAAGGAATAATAATGTTTACAGGTATTGTACAGGGCATCGCCCAAATTCATGCAATTAAAGATAGCGATAATTTTAGAACACAGATCGTAAAATTACCAGCTGAAATGCGAAAAGGCTTAGAAATCGGTGCATCAGTGGCGAATAATGGCGTGTGCTTAACGGTGACTGAAATTCATGATGATCTAGTGAGCTTTGACTTAATGCAAGAAACCTTGCGCATCACCAATCTTGGTAACTTAAAAGCAGGGGATTTTGTGAATATCGAACGCGCGATGCAAATGGGTGCAGAAATTGGCGGACATATTTTATCTGGTCACGTTTATTGTACTGCAAGCGTTTCACAGATTATCGAAAGCGAAAACAATCGTCAGGTTTGGTTTAAATTACCCAATAAAGACGTGATGAAATATATACTCACCAAAGGTTTTATTGCGATTGATGGCATAAGCCTTACCATCGGTGAAGTGAAAGACGATGAATTCTGTGTGAATTTAATTCCTGAAACCTTGCACAGAACCTTGATCGCCAAACGCCAAATTGGTGATTTAGTGAATATCGAAATTGATCCACAAACACAAGCGATTGTGGATACAGTGGAACGGTATTTAGCAGCTAAAGCTTAGTTGGAATGAAAAAAGTGCGATAGAAAACAATGTTGTTTTTTACTGCACTTTTTATTGTATAAGATTAGTTAGCTTTAGATTTCTTCGCTTTTCTCCATTTCCAAAATAGGTACAGCGCTAAAACACCAATTAGGATATAAATCACGAGTTGGCCTTTTTTAATTTGTTCGTGTAACCAATCTAAGTTTTTCGCACCAAATTCGCCAAGGTAAACCCAAATTGGCACGGAAATAATCGCGGCGCAGAAATCAATTAATACAAAGCGAGTGTAGCTGACTCGGCGGGTGATGCCTGAAACCATATAAATTGGTGCGCGTAATCCTGGAAGGAAACGAGCTACAAATAAAACACGGTTGCCGTATTGGTCAAATTTTTCACGCACCATTTTGAGGCGTTCTAATGTTACAATTTTACGCATTGGTCGGAAACGTAAAATTCGGGTGCCGTAAATGCGACCAAGCCAGTACATGGTTGAGTCACCGGCAAGTACACCAATCATACTCACGACTAACATTAAGTGGGAATTGACGCTTTCAGGATAGAGGCCAGCGATTACACCGCCGGAGACAAGCGTGATATCTTCTGGAATAGGTACACCAAAGCCACAAATAATCAGAACAAATAGCACCGCCCAATAACCGTAATCGGTAAAAAAGCTGATAAGAAATTCCATTTGAAACCCACTTACAATCAGTTAGTTAAAATTAATTAAAAATTGGGGCTTATTTTAATCGCTTTGCCTTGAAAAGCCTAGAAAAAATTTGCTGTGTAAATTTGCATTGTGGGGCTGAATATTTTATAATCCGTCGCTCTCAAAGTTTGTCTTTGAGCAAATTTAGGAAAATTGCTGGGTCGCCTGCAATTTTTTATTTTAAACTTTTAATCAAGAGAACATTAAAATGGCATTTAAATTTAACGCTGAAGTTCGTCAAGCGCAAGGTAAGAGTGCGAGCCGCCGCCTGCGTCATAACGGTCAAATCCCTGCAATCATTTATGGTGGCAGCGAAGCACCTGTTTCAATCATCTTAAATCACGATGAATTAAACAACGCACAAGCTCACGATTCTTTCTATAGCGATGTAATCACTTTAGTGGTTGAAGGTAAAGAAGTTGCAGTGAAAGTTCAAGCAATGCAACGTCACCCATTCAAACCAAAATTGGTTCACATTGACTTCAAACGTGCTTAATTTTTAGCTTGTGACTTGTGATAAGAACACCAATAATGATGAGTTATTGGTGTTTTTTCTTTTCAGGCAAAGTGCGGTCAAATTTGAAATCGTTTTAGGAGTATTTTCCAATGAAGATAGCCTTAGGCATTGAATATAATGGAAAACAGTATTGTGGCTGGCAGCGACAAGAGAAAGTGCGTAGCGTACAAGAAGAATTAGAAAAAGCGTTATCTTTTGTGGCAAATGAAAAAATTGAAGTGTTTTGTGCGGGTAGAACAGACTCTGGTGTGCATGGCACGGGGCAAGTGGTGCATTTTGAAACCACAGCAGTTCGCCCTGAAAAAGCCTGGGCATTTGGTACCAATGCGAATTTACCCGATGATATTTCAGTGAGTTGGGCAAAAGTAGTGGATGATGAATTTCATGCCCGTTTTTCGGCAACCGCGCGTCGCTATCGTTATATTTTGTATTGTAATAAATTACGTTCAGCCATTTTGCCAGAAGGGATTACCCATTGCCATTTAGATTTAGACGAAAAGAAAATGCACCAAGCGGGGCAGTTTTTATTGGGCGAAAATGATTTTTCCTCTTTCCGTGCGGCACAGTGTCAATCAAATACCCCTTGGCGAAATGTGCATCATTTAAATGTGGTGCGAAAAGGGCAGTACATTATTGTGGATATTCAAGCCAATGCTTTTGTGCATCATATGGTACGCAATATTGTGGGAAGTTTGATAGAAGTCGGTACCGGCAATCAACCTGTTGAGTGGATGAAATGGTTGTTAGAGCAAAAAGATCGTAAATTAGCTGCTCCAACAGCGAAACCCGAAGGCTTATATTTAGTGAATGTCATTTACCCTGAAAAATTTGCGATTCCACAGAAAAATTTAGGGCCATTGTTTTTAGAAGATAATCTCATCTGACTAGCAAATTTCGCTAAATTATGATTAAATACGCAAACTTTTCTAGTTAATAAAAAAGGTAAAAAATGAGCTGGATTGATAGAATTTTTAGCAAAGGAACCTCTTCCTCTACATCACGTAAAGCCAACGTACCAGAAGGGGTTTGGACAAAATGTACCTCTTGTGAACAAGTCCTTTACGGCGAAGAAGTAAAACGTAATTTATATGTTTGTCCAAAATGCGGTCATCATATGCGCATTGATGCTCGTGAGCGCCTTTTAGCCTTATTAGATGAAGGTTCAAGCCAAGAATTGTCGGCTGATTTAGAACCAAAAGATATTCTTAAATTTAAAGATTTAAAAAAATATAAAGATCGTATTACTGCGGCACAAAAAGAAACTGGTGAAAAAGATGCGTTAATCACAATGACCGGTACACTTTACAACATGCCAGTAGTCGTTGCCGCATCTAACTTCAGTTTCATGGGCGGTTCAATGGGCTCTGTTGTGGGTGCAAAATTTGTGAAAGCGGCAGAAAAAGCAATGGAATTAAACTGCCCATTTGTATGTTTCTCTGCAAGTGGTGGTGCACGTATGCAAGAAGCGCTTTTCTCCTTAATGCAAATGGCGAAAACCAGTGCGGTGTTGGCAAAAATGCGTGAAAAAGGCGTGCCGTTTATTTCGGTATTAACGGATCCTACATTAGGTGGGGTATCTGCAAGTTTTGCCATGTTAGGTGATGTAAACATTGCTGAGCCAAAAGCATTAATTGGTTTTGCAGGCCCACGTGTTATCGAACAAACTGTACGTGAAAAATTACCAGAAGGCTTCCAACGTAGTGAATTCTTACTTGAGAAAGGGGCGATTGATATGATCGTGAAACGTTCAGAAATGCGTTCAACCCTTGGAAACCTTTTAAGCAAACTCACCAATCAACCTTCACCTTTTGTTGAAGTAGAAGTTGTTGAACATGAGTAATACAATGAATTTAAAAGCCACTTCGCCACTCGCTGAGTGGCTTTCTTATTTGGAAAACAGTCATTTCAAAGCGATTGATTTAGGGCTAGATCGTATTAAATCCGTGGCAGAAGAATTGGATCTTTTAAATCCCGCATCTTATGTGATCACGGTGGGGGGAACAAATGGTAAAGGCACAACGTGCCGTTTGCTTGAAACTATTTTGCTAAATCACGGTTTGCGTGTGGGTGTGTATTCCTCACCTCATTTATTGCGTTATAACGAACGTGTTCGTATTCAAAATCAAGACTTGCCGGATGAAATGCATACCGCTTCTTTTGATTTTATCGAAAAACATAAAACGCAGTCTCTCACTTATTTTGAATTTAGCACGTTGTCGGCTTTGCATTTATTTAAACAGGCGAAGCTTGATGTTGTGATTTTAGAAGTGGGGCTTGGTGGGCGTTTGGACGCAACAAATATTGTGGATAATGATCTCGCGGTTATCACCAGTATTGATATTGATCATACAGATTTTCTAGGTTCAACGCGTGAAGACATTAGCTTTGAAAAAGCAGGTATTTTCCGTGCGAATAAACCGGTTGTGATTGGCGAACAAAATGTCCCGCGACCTATGTTAGAACAAGCGGAGAAATTACATTGCCAAGTTTCACGCCGAGATGTTAATTGGTCGTTTAAAGCCAATGAGCAAACTTGGATGTGGCAGAGCAACAAAGTGCGGTTAGAAAATCTGCCGTTTTGCCAAATTCCATTAGCTAATGCAGCAACCGCTTTGGCAGCCGTTGAACAGCTGCCTTTTGATATTTCAGTCGATACCATTAAACGTTCATTAATTGAAGTGGAATTGGTAGGTCGTTTCCAACAATTGAAAGGTAACCAATTAGATAAATTGGCAGATCGCTTGAATGTCCCTTATTCACAGTTGCCAAAAGTGATCATCGATGTTGGGCATAATCCTCATGCGGCAAAATATTTAGCCGAAAAATTGACCGCACTTAAAACACAAATTTCAGGGCACATCATCGCTGTTTGCGGTATGTTAAGAGATAAAGATGCCGAGTCGGTGTTTACCCAACTGACTTCGGTTATTGACCAATGGTATTTTGTAACATTAGGCGGTTACCGTGGTCAATCTGGTGACGACTTAAATGCTAAATTAACAACAGTTTGCCCATTAGCAAAAAGTGTTTCTGAAGATTCTGTAGCTGAAGGTGTGCAAAGTGCGGTTAAAAATGCCGATAAAAATGACATTGTGCTGGTATTTGGATCCTTCCACACGGTAGGGGAATTTTTAGAATATTTAGCTTAATGGCGATGGAAAATATTAAAGGCTGGTTTTGACCAGCCTTTAGTTTTTAAAGTGTTTTATAAAAGTAATCACTTAATTCTGAGTATTGGAATGTAAACCCACAATCTAACAAATGTTTTGGATAGGCATTCTGACTGTCTAAAAGAATGCAAGCGCGTTCACCGAGAAGAGAGGTGAGCAAAAATTGAGGTACTTGAGCAAAACAAGGTCGATGTAGTGCTTGACCTAATAGTTGGTTGAATGTCTTGTTTTTAACAGGATGTGGCGCAGTAAAATTAAATACACCTTCACAATCATTATGGTCAAGTAAGAAGAGAAGTCCTTTTACCATATCCTCTAATGCGATCCAACTCCAATATTGCTCGCCATTCCCTAATTTGCCGCCTAATCCGAAGCGATAGAGCGGAAGGATTTTTGCAAAAGCCCCGCCTTTTAGAGAAAGCACTAATCCCGTTCTGACTAAACAGACTCTTGTGTTAGCTTGTTTTGCTGCATTTTCCCAATCAATACAAAGCTGTGCAGTAAATTGACTACTTGGATTTGTCTCTTCAGTAATCAGGTCTTCGCCACCGTCTCCATAAATTCCCGTTGCAGAACCTGAAATCAAGACTGGGGGATATTCACTTTGATTAATAAGTTGAACAAGCTGTTGTGTTAAATCAATGCGACTGTGACGAAGTTTCTCTTTTTGTTGGGCTGTCCATTTTTTATCGAAGATTGGTTCACCGGCAAGATTAATGACCGCATCAAAGCCATTTAAGTCTTTGAGTGTGGAAAGTGTTGCCAAAAATTGCAGTGTTTTTTCAGGAAAAATCGCTTGAGCTTTTTCAATGGAGCGAGTCAGTACTGTAACACTATCGCCACGTGACAGTAGCGCTTCAACTAAAGCTTTTCCTACAAATCCCGTTCCACCGGTCACTAAGATATTCATTATAGGCTGCTTTCAAAAAGCGTTTGAATTTGCTCTAAAAGCGATTTGATGGTTGTCTCTTTTGTGGGGGTCACAAAAATGGTGTCATCTCCTGCAATCGTGCCTAAAATACCTTCAGGTTTACCAATGGAATCCAATAAGCGAGCAATCAACTGTGCCGCACCCGGAGAGGTTTTAATGACGATAACGAAATCATTGTGATCGATATCCAAAACCAGATTTTTTAATGGACTGCTGGTGGCGGGTACACTCAATTCGCTTGGTAAGCAATACACCATTTCCATTTTAGTGTTTCTCGCACGAACCGCGCCAAATTTACTTAGCATGCGTGAAACTTTAGATTGGTTAATGGTTTGAAATCCTTGTTTTTTTAGGGCTTCAACAATTTCACTTTGAGACGCAAATCGTTCTTGGTTAAGAAGTTCTTTAAAAGCTTTTGTTAATTGATCTGACATAGTTATTCTCATATAGAAGTATTTGCATAAGAATTGCATAAAAATTCATTTTATGCAATTAAAATAAATTTGCTGTTTGAAAAGTTTGAGCTAGATCGCATTATTGAATTTCTCTGTTTGTAATTTAATGGCTAAGACTTTAAAATTCTACCTAGTTAGGATTAATTAATACATGAGGAGTATTTTATGAAAGTTGCAGTATTAGGCGCAGCAGGCGGTATTGGTCAAGCATTAGCCTTATTACTTAAATTACAATTACCCGCTGAAAGTGAATTAGCACTGTATGATATTGCACCAGTGACACCAGGTGTGGCTAAAGATGTGAGTCATATTCCAACAGCGGTGAAAGTAGAAGGTTTTGCGGGAGAAGATCCAACACCTGCACTTAAAGGTGCTGATGTCGTTTTAATTTCTGCAGGGGTAGCACGTAAACCGGGTATGGATCGTTCAGATCTTTTCAATATCAATGCGGGTATCGTGCGTAACTTAATTGAACATGTTGCAAAAACTTGTCCAAAAGCTTGTGTAGGTATTATCACCAACCCTGTGAATACGACTGTTGCGATTGCTGCAGAAGTATTGAAAAAAGCGGGTGTTTACGACAAACGTAAATTATTCGGTGTCACTACTTTAGACGTGTTACGTTCTGAAACATTCGTATCTGAATTAAAAGGCTTAAATGTTTCTCGTACAAGCGTACCAGTTATTGGTGGACACTCAGGTGTAACTATTCTTCCATTACTTTCACAAGTTCAATATGCTGAGTGGAAAGAAGAGGAAATTGCACCATTAACAAAACGTATCCAAAATGCAGGTACTGAAGTGGTTGAAGCAAAAGCAGGTGGCGGTTCTGCGACACTTTCTATGGCTCAAGCCGCAGCACGTTTTGCGCGTTCATTAGTGAAAGGCTTAAGTGGCGAAACTGTGGTTGAATGTACTTATGTAGAAGGTGATGGTAAATATGCACGTTTCTTCGCTCAACCTGTACGTTTAGGTAAAGAAGGTGTAGAAGAAATTTTACCAATCGGTACCTTAAGCAAATTTGAACAAGAAGCTTTAGAAGCAATGTTACCAACATTGCGTGCAGATATTGAATTAGGCGAAAAATTTATTAACGGTTAATTTAATTCTATTTCTAGAGAAGAGGAGCTGTATGCTCCTCTTTTTTTATATGAAAACGATTAAACATAAAAAAGTGAAGAAAAAGCGTGATTTAGCTCACAAATTTGAACATTGCTATTTGCAATATAAAGGACTTTGCCGTATTCTTAAATCACTAAAAACAAGTGCTATTTTTAAATAGCCGACATCTATTTTGCTTTCCGAGTAGTGCCCCAGTGGGGCACTTTTTTTTTTGCTTTATTTTTAGTCGAAGCATAAAAAAGTGCGGTCAAAAAACACTGGATTTTCTGACCGCACTTTTAAAATGAATGATAAGCGAAAGAATTATTCAAACATTGCTGAAATAGATTCTTCATTGCTGATACGACGAATTGCTTCAGCAAGCATAGTTGAAAGAGTCAGCACGCGTACTTTACCAAGTGCTTTCATTTCAGGTGAAAGTGGAACAGTATCCGTTACCACGATTTCATCAATGGCATCGCTCGCTAAATGTTGTGCAGCTGCGCCAGAGAATACGGCGTGAGTTGCGTAAGCAAATACGCGTTTTGCACCGCGTTCTTTTAATGCTTCAGCCGCTTTACATAATGTACCACCTGTATCAATCATATCATCCACAAGGATACAATCACGATCTGCAACATCCCCGATAATATGCATAACTTGTGATACGTTTGCACGTGGACGACGTTTATCGATAATCGCCATCTCTGTATCATTTAATAATTTCGCGACTGCACGAGCACGAACAACACCACCGATATCCGGAGAAACAACGATAGGATTGACAAGATCCGTTTTCTTCAAGATATCATCAAGTAAAACAGGTGAACCGAATACGTTATCAACTGGCACATCAAAGAAACCTTGGATTTGCTCTGCGTGTAAGTCACAGGTTAATAAGCGGTCAATCCCTACAGTTGAAAGTAAATCTGCCACCACTTTTGCAGTGATTGGAACACGAGCAGAACGCACACGACGATCTTGACGAGCATAACCAAAATAAGGAACAACGGCAGTAATACGGCCGGCAGATGCACGACGTAAAGCATCAACCATTACAATCAATTCCATCAGGTTGTCATTCGTTGGTGCACAAGTAGATTGAATAATAAACACGTCTGCACCACGCACATTTTCATTAATTTGCACTTGGATTTCACCATCGCTAAAGCGTCCAACAGTGGCATCGCCTAATGAAATGTAAAGACGTTCAGAAATCTTTTTCGCTAGCTCAGGCGTAGCATTTCCAGCAAAGAGTTTAATGTCTGGCATTTTATATAACCTCAGGTTGAGTGTAGATAGATTGGTTGGTCGAGAGTTGTTTCAACATAGTATGTAATGGTGAAACGTTTAATCCTTTAGCAACAAAGCCGAAAAACTCCTTCGGTTTTTGTTGGAAAACAGCTTGTGCTGATTTTTCATCATCAAATTCAGCAAAAACACAAGCCCCGGTTCCGGTTAATCTGGCTGGTGTATATTGTAGCAACCATAGTAGGGCTTTTTCAACTTCAGGATATTGAGTTCGCACGACTTTTTCGCAATCGTTTGCAAACGGTTGATTCAAAAGTTCGGCAAGGGATCTTTTTTCTGTATTGCGAGGCAAATCGGGATCACTAAAGACCACTGCAGTAGAAATCGCAGTTTCAGGTTTTAGTACCACATAATATTTTTCTTGTGGTTCACAGTATTGGATTTTTTCACCTACGCCTTCTGCAAAAGCGGCTTGGCCATGAACAAAGATTGGGACATCTGCACCAAGTTTTAGCCCAAGCTCAGAAAGTTCATCAATAGATAAATGGGTTTGCCATAAATAATTTAAAGCAAGGAGAGTCGTCGCCGCATTGGATGAACCGCCACCAATACCACCGCCTATCGGCAGAATTTTATCTAAATGAATTGTTGCACCGAGCGTACATCCTGTTTTTTCTTGTAGTAGTATCGCTGCACGATAGATTAAATTTTGTTCTAGAGGTAATCCAGGAATTTCTGGTGTGATGTGGATTTGTTTATCTTGGCGAATATCGATAGTGAGCCAATCGCCGAAATCAAGAAATTGGAAAAGCGTTTGTAATTCGTGGTAGCCGTTTGGCAGTTTACCGTTTATATAGAGAAATAAATTGAGTTTTGCGGGGCTTGGAAAGCGGTTAGGCTTTCCAAGAGAAGTTGAAAGTGCGGTCGAAAAGTGATGTGTTTTCATTAGAACGCCCATTCATCCACACGAATTTTTAGGGTTTGCGATGTACTTTTGTTCTTTAACAGAATATTTTCAGGCATCGAATTATCTGCATGATAACTTAAGTAATCGGCTGTCCACATAGAGCCATCAAGTGGGTAGCTAAATTCGGATAAAAGATGATTCGTTCCAACTTGGTAATCTGCATTATCAGCTGGCTGACCTTTTAGCCAATAAGATAGATGCTCTAATGGCACATCCATTCCGATGATTTCACGTAACAATAATTTGGCATTTTTATCAGATTGTTGGTTGCCTTTATTATCTGAAATTGTCATCCCGTTTGGATGCATTTCCATAGTTAGCGTTGTTTTGCTAATCAGAGAATAAAGTTTTAGCTTATAGGCTTTCGGGTTTTGATATTGCCATTCAAAGCGGCTCGAAAAACGCTCTTGTGGACTGATGTAACCAATTTGTCCTTTGGTGCTATAAGATTGAATTTGTTTGATTTTTTTGAGGTGTTGTTGCCACGTAATATCGTTTTTATCGATATGTTGAACATCGGTTGGGCGCTCTGCATCAAGAGTACAAGCGGATAAGATCACACTTGCAAATACAGGTGCGAGAAGAGATTTTAATAATTTCATAACAAAATATTTACTAAAAAATTGCACATATTGTAAGGGTTAGTTTACTTTTAGTAAAGATGGATTAAGCATTTAAGCGTGTTTTCTCCGCTTTCACCGAGGCAATTCTTCGACGCGTTAATTCATCTCGAATGCCTTGTTTTTCAAACCCATCTGCAATCACTTGCTGTACATCAACAGCAAGGGCAGCTTGATAAAGCGCTTTGAGATAATCAATTTGCGGATATTCTTTATTTTCAAAGCCCGTTCGTCCACGAGTATCAGATAAACATACTAATAGAAATTCTTCGAAGCGCTGAGGTTTACGCCAAACATCAAACGTATTAAAGAGTTTCACCACTGTTTCAGGGCGAAGTTCTAAGGCTTTATGCACATGCGTATGATATTCACAAGTTAATTCGGCTAATTCTTGAATATAATTAGGCACTCTAAGGCGTTTGCATAATGAGCGAGTTGGTTTTATCCCTGCTTTTTCATGACCATGATGACTTGGCCACATTTCTTTTGGTGTAAGGGCTTTTCCAAGATCATGACAAATCGCAGCGAAACGAACCGCACTTTTATTCAAATTGGTATTTTCTGTGAGTTTAACCGCTTGCTGCAATACGAGCATGGTATGAATAAAGCTGTCAATTTCAGGATGGTATTTGGCTGGATTCGGTACACCGTCTAAGGCGGAAATCTCAGGGAAAAGTATTTTGAGTGCGCCGACTTGATGTAGTGTTTCAAAATAAATTTCAGGATTCGGTTCGTTTAATGCTTTTTCTGTTTCCATCCAAACTCGCTCAGCCGTTAGGTGGGCGAGTTCACCTTGTTCAGTGAGTTCAGCCATTAATTTAAGGGTTTCTTCGGCAATAGAAAAACCTAAATGATGAAAGCGAGCCGCAAAGCGTGCAACACGTAATACACGCAGTGGATCTTCAGCAAAAGTAGGTGAAATATGACGTAAAATACGTTGATAAATATCCTCTACACCATGATAAGGATCGTGCAGCTTGCCATCTTTGTCTTGGGCAATAGCATTGATAGTAAGATCTCGGCGAATTAAATCTTGTTCAAGCGTAATCTCATCTGAAAAATCACAAATAAATCCGGTGTAACCTTTACCTGATTTTCGTTCTGTACGAGCAAGTGCATATTCTTCATGGTTTTCAGGATTGAGAAAAACGGGGAAGTCTTTGCCAACTTGTTGGTAACCTTGAGCTAACAACATTTCTGGTGTCGCACCCACGACAACCCAATCACGATCTTTAATCGGCAAACCTAAAAGTTGATCACGTACAGCACCGCCGACAAGATAAATTTCCATTTTGCTCTCCCGTCAAAATATAAAGAAAAGGTAGGCAAATGCCTACCTCAATGATGAATCATTACCAGCTATCACGGCGTTTACGTCTAGGTAAAATGTGAGGTAATACAAGACCGATTAACAAACCTACGCCTAACACAGAACCGCCATAAATAAACCATTGAATTGCAATTTCGCGTTTATTCGCATCAAGCATTGCTTCTAAATCACGATTTTTATTTTTCGTCATTTCTAATTCACGTTTAAGTTGTGAATTTTGCTCAAGCAATTCACTGCTTTGTTGTTCAGCTTGTTTACTACGGCGTTGAATTTCGTTTGTACGTTGTTGCCAATCTGAATCGACGCGATTCAGTTTTAACGTTAATTCTTGTACCTGTGCTTTTAATTTCGGATTTTCTTCACGGCTACTTGGTGTAGTACTTAGTTCAGAGGTTAAAATCCAAGCTTCGCGATTTTTATTATCACGAATTAGGGTGTATTTTCCTTGTTGTTCCAAGACTGTTACCGCTTCGCCCGATTGGATAGCACCTGCGATCTTAAATTGATCACCTGCACCACGGCGTAAATAGGTGTTCAGATTTTCTGTCACATATTGCGTTTCAGCCTGTACTGTTCCAATGGTTGAGCCCAATAGGACACAAGAAAATAAAAGTTTGCTCACTTTTGACATAATACTTCCTAGATTCATGAAGAAAGTGCGGTTGGAAAATGAAATGAAAAATAACCGCACTTTTAATAATTATACTAGTGGAAAATCGCGCGAAGGATGTAGAAAATCACAATCGCAAAGAATGCACCAGCAGGTAACGTTACAACCCATGAACTAATGATGTTACGGATAACCGTTAAGTTAAGCGCTGCAATACCACGTGCGAAACCGATACCTAAGATTGCGCCCACTAAAGTTTGCGTAGTGGAGATAGGTAAACCCGTACCCGATGCCACAACAACAGTCATCGCGGTTGCAAATTGTGCAGCAAAACCACGGCTAGGGGTTAAATCAGTAATACCTGATCCTACAGTTGCCATCACTTTTTGTCCCATTGCGATAAGGCCAACGGCGATACCTAATGCCCCTAAAGGTAAAATCCACCAAGCTAAATCACTACCACTCAGGATTTTCCCGCCATTTTGCACGATTGATACCACAGAAGAAAGCGGACCAATTGCATTGGCTACGTCATTAGACCCATGTGCGAATGCCATTGCACAAGCGGTTAGAAGCATTAAGATACTAAAAATCTTTTCTACTGAGCCGAACGATCCTTTTCTTGCTTTTGCGGTAAACGCTTTACTACGGAAGTAAAAATGGCAGAAGATCATACCAACAACACTGATAAGCAATGAAATAACAAGGGTTTCATTGTTGGAAAGATTTAAACCAACGTGTTTTAAACCTTTTGCCATGGTAACGATACAAAGTACGAATACGGTAATTGCCATGTAGTAAGGACCGTATTTTTGTGCGTTTTTCAGCGGTTCTTCTGTATCGAAAATGAGTTTCTGGATACTTGCAAAGATGATATAAGCTAAAAGTCCAGCGATCACGGGGGTGATAAACCAGCTTCCCACAATCCCACCGATGGTAGACCAGTCAACAGAACTTGGACCAATTGTAATACAAGCAAAACCGATTAAAGCTCCGATGATGGTGTGAGTACCTGAAACGGGCCAGCCCATTTTGGTGGCGATAAACAACCAAGCACCCGATGCAAAGAGAGCAGAAAGCATTCCTAATGCCAATACATCTGGCATCTCGACAAATTGAGTGGGATCGATCACACCACTTTTGATAGTTTCAGTTACTTCACCACCAGCTAAATACGCGCCAGCAGATTCAAAAATGAGGGCAATAATAATTGCTTGTTTGGCTGTAATGGTCCCAGAACCAACTGAGGTGCCCATTGAGTTTGATACGTCGTTGGCACCAATACCAAATGCCATAAAAAAACCGAATACCGCGGTAATTAAGACTAACCACGAACCGTATGCATTAATAATTTCCATAGTGATTTCCTATGTTGTAGTTAATGTCGTCAAAATTAGGAACGGGCTAGCATTAATTCAATGCGAGATCCAACACGTTGAGCTTGATCGGCTAATACGCCAACCCATTCGATGATTTTATATAAGAACATCACATCAATAGGGTTATAACGACTTTCAATCGTGTAGAGCATTTTGCGCAATTTAATTTGCATTTGATCCGTATCATCTTCAATGCTGTCGAGCTCTTGAATCATATGGTTCACTAAATTTAATTCACGGCCTTTAAAACCGGTTTCAAGTAGTTTATCCATTTCTTCAATCACTAAATGAGCTTGATGAATAGAATCTAAACTACGTTGAACATAATGCAAAAATTCTTCCTGCATTTCTTCAGGAATTCCAAATTGGCGACCAATCATACGACCAGCAATGTCTTTAGCATAGTTAGCTAATTTGTCTTGTTGGGTGACTAATTCGAGTAAATCGGTACGATCAATGGGTAAAAATAAACCGCGAGGCAATTTCAAACGGATTTCGCGTTTTAAACTATCTGCTTCACGTTCACATTGAGAAATATCTAGACGTGTTTTTTCTGCATCATCCCATTGTTTTACAAAGGTATGTTGGAAGAATGGAATTAATAAATCACAACATTCAGTCACTTTGTCAGAATGTTTCTGCAGTGGTTTTAAAGGAGAATGGGCAAATAATCCGAGAATATTATTCATTGCCATAGGTGTTTTACTCCATAACAAGGGTTAAAATTTCGGTTGCATATTACCTGATTTTATAAGGAAATACACGAAAAAGATCTTGATTTGTATAAAATTATCTGTATATTTAAACAGTTAAAATTGATAAGGAAAAATAAAATGAGTAATGAAGTTGAATTAAAGCTTGCAGTTACCTCTGATGCTTTCGATACCTTAAAAACACATCTCAATCAATTCAAAATCTTAGAACAAAATACTGTCTTCCTAGGAAATACTTATTTCGATTATCCCGATCATTTTTTGGCTAAACAAAAAATGGGATTGCGTATTCGCCAAGAAAATAATGATTTTACACTCACCTTAAAAACAGACGGAAAAGTGGTTGGTGGATTGCATAGCCGTCCAGAATACAATTTATCTATACCTGATAATTCCGTACCTACATCGGTACAATTAATGTCATTGTATCCATTTGAATATTTACCTTCCGCTACATTACAACCGATTTTCTCAACAGATTTTAACCGCACTTTTTGGTTAATTGCGTTTGGGACATCAAAAATTGAAGTGGCTTTTGATCAAGGGAAGATTCTGTCTGGGGAGAAAACACAGCCTATCTGTGAAATTGAATTTGAATTAAAAGAAGGGCTTGTTTCAGATCTTTTCCATTTTGTCTCACTTTTACCTTTTGAACAGGATGTTTATTTTAGTTCAGCAAGCAAAGCAAAACGCGGCTATCAATTAGGTAGCAAACCACTTTTAATTGATTGGCTAAACAAATGGCGTGATTTCTTAAAAGAGGAACGAGAGGGAGGTGCGGTAGATTCTAGCCAGAAATTAAGTGCGGTCATGAAAATGGAACAGCAATTAATTGAAGAAACGCTTTCATTCCCAACAGATGTGTTTGCTTTCGATTTTATGAAAACCGTTGAACGTGTGGGCGCATTTTTCAATCTTTATCATTATTATGATGACAACAAAACCTTGTTTGAAAAACTGGAAGGAAGTCAATCAGCTGAGTTATTAGCAAGTAATCAATTTTTCCTTAATGAAATAAAACGCTTGATTACCTTTCATAGTGAAACAAAAGATAATACTCAAACCATTGAGAAGTTAAAAGCATTACTAAAGAGTCGTGCGTATTTTGAAAGAATGCTTAACTTAATGATGTTGATGGCGTAAAACGGGTTCTCTAAAGGATAGTAAAAATGGCAAAAGCTCCTAAAACCGCTTATGTATGTAATGATTGTGGCGCTGAATTTTCGCGCTGGCAAGGACAATGTTCATCCTGTAAAGCCTGGAATACGATTAGTGAAGTGCGGTTAATTTCAGCCTCAAATTCCACAAAAAATGATCGTTTTAGTGGTTATGCAGGAGAAACCCGTGCAAAAATCCAAACGCTTTCTGAAATTAGCTTACAAGAAACACCGCGTTTCACCAGTGGATTTAAAGAATTAGATCGCGTATTGGGCGGCGGGATCGTGCCGGGGAGTGCCATTTTAATTGGTGGGCATCCTGGTGCGGGGAAAAGTACCTTGTTACTTCAAGTGATGTGTGGATTAGCAAAAAATATGACCGCACTTTATGTAACAGGGGAAGAGTCGCTTCAACAAGTCGCCATGCGCGCTAATCGCTTAAATCTGCCAACTGATAAATTAAATATGCTATCTGAAACATCGGTTGAGCAAATTTGTAATTTAGCAGATCAGTTAAAACCTCAAATTATTGTGGTGGATTCGATCCAAGTTATGCATCTTTCGGATATTCAATCTTCTCCAGGAAGTGTGGCACAAGTGCGTGAATGTGCCTCTTTCCTGACTCGTTATGCTAAAACCCGACAGGTCGCTATCATTATGGTTGGGCATGTTACCAAAGACGGCACCCTGGCAGGTCCGAAAGTATTGGAACATGCCATTGACTGTTCGTTATTGCTAGAAGGGGAGGCTGATTCCCGTTTCCGTACGTTACGTAGCCATAAAAACCGTTTTGGTGCAGTGAATGAGCTTGGGGTATTTGGTATGACAGAGCAAGGCTTGCGTGAGGTGAAAAATCCATCGGCTATTTTCTTAAGTCGAGGCGATGAACAAACACCAGGTAGCTCTGTGATGGTGCTGTGGGAAGGAACGCGTCCGCTTTTGGTGGAAATTCAAGCGTTGGTGGATCATTCTATGCTCGCTAATCCTCGTCGAGTGGCAGTGGGGTTAGAACAAAATCGTTTAGCCTTATTGCTTGCAGTATTACATCGCCATGGTGGGCTACAAATGTCGGATCAAGATGTCTTTGTGAATGTCGTTGGCGGTGTAAAAGTCGGAGAAACAGGGGCGGATCTTGCGTTATTACTTGCATTAATTTCGAGTTTCCGTAATCGACCGTTACCACAAGATTTAGTTGTCTTTGGTGAAGTTGGGTTAGCCGGTGAAATTCGACCGGTAACCAGCGGTCAAGAACGCATTAGTGAAGCCGCAAAACATGGTTTTAAACGCGCGATCGTCCCTTTTGCTAATAAGCCGAAAAGTGCGGTTGAAAATATGGAAGTTTTTACGGTGAAAAAACTCGCTGATGCACTTGCCATTTTGGATAATTTCTAAAAAAACGTTGTCCTATTGTTGTCTGATTACTGAAAGTTTTTGATAAATTAGATAGAATATGCGCCGTACATAAGGAAAGGTTATGGAAAAGAAATTAAATAAAGCGTTGGATAGCATTGATATCAAAATCTTAAATGAATTACAACGCAACGGTAAAATCTCTAATATCGATTTATCAAAGAAAGTTGGGTTATCGCCAACACCTTGTTTAGAAAGGGTAAAACGCTTAGAAAAACATGGTGTGATTATGGGCTATCGGGCGCTATTAAATCCTGAATTGCTGGATGCGCCTTTATTGGTAATCGTTGAAATTACGCTTGTACGTGGTAAACCGGATGTTTTCGAAGAGTTTAATGCCGCGATTCAAGCGCTTGATGAAATTCTCGAATGTCATTTGGTATCAGGTGATTTCGATTATTTACTCAAAACACGTGTAGCAGATATGGCCGCATATCGAAAATTATTGGGTACCACATTATTGCGCTTACCAGGTGTGAATGACACCCGAACTTATGTCGTCATGGAAGAAGTGAAACAAACTAATTATCTCGTACTAAAATAAAAATGATTAAACGAATTACAAAACGATTTACACCGAAACAATATTTAGCAGAATTATTACTCGGATTGACCGCACTTTTAGGTTTATATTTAATCGTGGCATGGTCAAGCTATACGCCATTAGATAATTCTTGGTCTACAGCAAGTTTTCAAACTGAAACCATCAATAAAGCCGGAGCTTTTGGTGCTTGGTTAATTGATGCGTTTTTTGTTTTTCTCGGCTATGTAGGTCATCTCATTCCGTTTGTCATTTTTATCGTACCGATTTATTTACTGAAAACCAAAGCGGTGCATTCTCTCTCTGTAACCCGTATTGCATTACGTTCCTTTGGTTTTATTGCTCTCATCGTTGGCTTAACCATGATGGCAACATTGTTGCTTTCAAATACAAACTACTATCTAGCTGGTGGCGTCTTTGGTGGTAGTCTCGTGGTAAATTTATATCCTACGCTCGGTAAGTTTGGCTGTATTTTAGTGGGCTTTATCTGTGCAGTTGTAGGCTTTATTTTCTGTTCCGGTGCATCATTAATTCGTTTAATTGTGAAATTCTATCATTGGCTGACAATGAAAAATCAGCCTGCAGAAGAGGAGCAGGCAGAACATACTTCTGTAGATGATCTTGAACAAATTGTGATTGAGGCACCTCAACAACTGGCTTTCTCTGATTCTCAATTGGAAACTGAATCTACAGAAGATGAAAAAGAGGAGGGTTCTGAAAATACCTTTGTTAAGCCTGAGCAACTCATTAATATCAGTGGGTTATCCTCAGTGAGTACTTCAGAGCCTGCAGATGTTGAAAAATTAGAAGATAAGTTTAAAGGCTTCACGGTTGAATCTGAGAATTTGCCGAATGTGTCTATTTCTGCCTCTTCTTCCGTTGAATTACCAACAAAAGAAGATTTTTCAGCAACATGGAAAAATTCACCAGTGAATCATCAAAGTGCGGATGATTCAGATGATATTTTTGAAGAAAATGTTATACCAAAAGTGTCACTTAAAACACCTGAAAATACGACCGCACTTTATCCAACTTATGATGAACCTTTAGAATCAGACAATGATGGTTTAGAAGATGAATTGGCGCGTCAGTTTGCTGCGCAAGAGCAAGCACGTTTGCAAGAAATGGAAGTGCGTGCAAAAGCTGCAAATGCTGAAGATGCATTAAAAGTGATCTTAAATGAACCGGCAGTTTCAGCACCTAAAGCGCGTGAAATTCATATTGAGAATGCAACTGAAACAACCTATAAGCCGTATTCTGATACGCTTATTCACCCAGCATTCCAACAACCAACGAATAAACGTGAAAAACCAACGACACCATTACCAAGTTTAGATTTACTTGAGCATCGTCCTACACAGGCTCAAGATATTACGCGTGAAGAAATTTTAGACACATCCGCACGTATAGAACAACAATTAAAGAATTTTAATGTCAAAGCAACGGTACAAGATGTGTTAGTTGGCCCAGTGGTGACTCGTTATGAGCTTGAATTACAGCCGGGTGTAAAAGCATCAAAAGTCACCAGTATTGATACCGATTTAGCACGTGCTTTGATGTTCCGTGCGATTCGTGTAGCAGAAGTGATTCCTGGCAAACCTTATATTGGTATTGAAACGCCAAATGCTCACCGCCAAATGGTGCCATTGCGTGATGTGCTCGATAGTAATGAATTCCGTTCCTCAACATCGTTGCTTTCAATGGCTTTAGGTAAAGATATCAGCGGAAAACCCGTTGTGGTTGATTTGGCTAAAATGCCTCACTTGCTTGTGGCAGGTTCAACAGGTTCAGGTAAGTCTGTTGGTGTGAACACCATGATTTTAAGTTTGCTTTTCCGCGTAACACCGGATCAAGTGAAATTTATTATGATTGACCCGAAAGTGGTTGAGCTTTCTATCTATAACGATATCCCACACTTGCTTACCCCAGTGGTGACGGATATGAAAAAAGCGGCAAATGCACTGCGTTGGTGCGTAGAAGAAATGGAACGTCGCTATCAATTGTTGTCAGCCTTACGTGTGCGTAACATTGAAGGGTATAACGAAAAAATTGAAGAATATGAAAAACTCAATATGCCAATTCCAAACCCAATTTGGAAGCCTGGCGATACAATGGATAAGATGCCGCCTCCATTAGAAAAATTGAGTTATATTGTCGTGATCGTTGATGAGTTTGCGGACTTAATGATGGTTGCGGGTAAACAAATTGAAGAGTTAATTGCGCGCTTAGCACAAAAAGCTCGTGCAATTGGTATTCACCTGATTTTAGCCACACAACGCCCATCAGTAGATGTGATTACAGGTTTGATTAAGGCTAACATTCCAAGCCGTATCGCCTTTACTGTAGCAAGTAAAATTGACTCTAGAACGATTCTGGATCAGGGCGGTGCAGAGGCCTTATTGGGTCGTGGTGATATGTTATATTCAGGTCAAGGTTCTTCTGATCTTGTTCGTGTACACGGTGCCTTTATGAGTGATGATGAGGTGGCGCGTGTAGCAGATGATTGGCGTGCACGTGGTAAACCGAATTATATTGATGGTATTTTAGATGGCGCGGATGATGAAGACTCAGGTGAGAAATCAACTGCAAATAGTGGCGATCTTGATGCATTATTTGATGACGTCGTTGAGTTTGTCTTAAGCACAGGCAATACATCGACTTCTTATGTTCAACGTAAATTTAGTGTTGGGTTTAACCGAGCGGCTCGGATTATGGATCAGCTTGAAGAACAAGGTATTTTAGGCCCAATGAAAAATGGAAAACGAGAAATTTTAGCTCGACGTTCCGAATATTAATTCTCTTAAGTTTCACTTTACAAAAAGGAAAGTAGAATGAAAAAAACATTATTAAAAATGACCGCACTTACTGCACTGTTGAGTGCGAGTAGTTTTGCTTTTGCGGATGCGGCAGATGAGCTACAAAATCGCTTAAATCAAGTGACGGTATTAAGTGCTGATTTCTCTCAAACTGTGACATCTGTTGGTGGTAAAAACGTTCAACAAGGAAGTGGAAAACTTCAAATTAAACGCCCAAATCTTTTCCGTATGGATACCAAATCACCGCAAGAAACACAAATTATTGCAGATGGTAAAACCCTTTGGTATTACGATCCATTCGTACAACAAGTTACCGCTCAATGGGTAAAGGATGCTGTCAATAATACACCTTTCGTACTTTTAACCAGTAACGATAAAAGCCACTGGAATCAATATTCAGTGACACAGAATGCGGATACCTTTGTATTAAAACCAAAGGCGAAAAATAGCAATATTAAACAATTTGATATTCGTGTCGATGCAAATGGTGTGTTAAAAAATTTCAGCACTACAGAAAAAGATGGTCAAACCAATCTTTATGTGTTGCGCAACATTACAAATCAAACCTTAGCTGATAGCTTATTCCAATTTAACGTACCGAAAGGTGTGGAATTGGATGACCAACGTAAAGGTAAAAAATAATCCATAAGGTGTGAATGATAATCTTCACACCTTTTGCTTATTAAGGAAAGAATATGTCTAATCTTAATTTTGATTTTGCTGAAAATGACTTTCGCCCTTTAGCTGCCCGTATGCGACCAACTAATTTGGAGCAATATTATGGACAGACCCACTTAATTGGGGAAGGAAAGCCGCTTCGTAAAGCAATTCAAGCTGGGCATGTTCATTCTATGATTCTGTGGGGACCGCCGGGTACAGGTAAAACAACACTGGCGGAAATTATTGCTCATCGTATCAATGCAGAAGTTGAACGAATTTCTGCGGTAACAAGCGGCGTGAAAGAAATTCGAGAATCAATTGAGCGAGCTAAACAAAATCGACTTGCAGATCGCCAAACGATTTTATTTGTGGATGAAGTGCATCGCTTTAACAAAAGCCAACAAGATGCGTTTTTACCCCATATTGAAGATGGGACGATTATTTTTATTGGTGCGACAACAGAAAATCCTTCCTTTGAATTAAATAATGCCTTACTTTCTCGTGCGAGAGTTTATCTCCTCAAGTCATTGACAGTTGCTGAAATCGAACAAGTTCTACAACAGGCGATTTCTGATCCTGAACGAGGATTAGGTAAAGAGCGGTTAGTTTTAGAAGAGAATTTGCTACAGGTATTAGCCGAATATGTGAATGGTGATGCGCGCCTGGCTTTAAATTGTCTTGAACTGATGGTTGATATGGCTCCTGAAACAGAAAACGGTAAAAAATTAGACCGCACTTTGTTGAAAGAAGTATTAGGAGAACGACAAGCACGTTTTGATAAACAAGGCGATCGCTTCTATGATTTGATTTCCGCTTTACATAAATCCATTCGAGGCTCAGCAGCCGATGCTGCACTTTATTGGTATGCACGAATTATCACTGCTGGTGGGGATCCTCTTTATGTTGCAAGACGTTTATTAGCGATTGCCTCAGAAGATGTAGGCAATGCTGATCCTCGCGCAATGCAAGTGGCTCTCGCAGCTTGGGATTGTTTTACGAGAGTGGGGGCTTATGAAGGAGAGCGAGCCATTGCGCAAGCCATTATTTATTTAGCGGTAGCTCCGAAGAGTAATGCGGTTTATAAAGCATTTAATGCTGCCAAACAGCATGCGAAAGCGTTTCCTGATTTTGATGTGCCACCTCATTTACGTAATGCGCCAACGGCTTTAATGAAAGAATTAGGCTATGGCGCTGAATATCGCTATGCACATGATGAGCCAAATGCTTATGCTGCAGGGGAAAATTACTTCCCACCGGAACTGAAAGATACCCAGTATTATTTCCCAACTAATCGAGGTATGGAAATTCAAATTAAAGAAAAGCTTGAGCGTTTACATGAACAAGATAAAAACTCCGTAAAGAAACGCTATAAATAGTTTTTCTACACATTAAATGTAAAAAAGAGCGGTCAATTTGACCGCTCTTTTGATTATGACTTAAAAGCGCATTATTTTGCTGCTTTTAACTCTTGGTAATACTGTTCATAATATTGAATCGCATCACCTACATCATCTTGCCAGTAGCTTTTTTGAAGGATTTCTGCTGGTGGATAGATAGATGGATCTTCAGTGATTTCTTTTGGAAGTACTTTTTTCGCTTCTAGGTTAGCTGTTGGGTAACCGATCGCTAAAGTCAATTTTTCCGCTGCTTTTGCACCTAATAAGTAGTTAATTAACTTGTGTGCACCATCTGGGTTTTTAGAGGTTTTAGGAATCGCTAAAGTATCAACCCAAAGAACAGGGCCTTCTTTTGGGAACACCATATTTAATGGCGCTTGTTCTTTTTTCGCGATACGTACAGAACCATTCCATAACTGACCTAATTCTACTTCACCAGAGATGAAAGAGTTTGCCGGGTTATCAGAATTGAAAGAAAGTACGTTTGGACGTAATTTCAATAACTCTTCATAAGCTTGCTTGATAATTGCTGGATCTTTGGTGTTTGGATCTTGACCAATTTTTAATAAGGCAATATTGAATACTTCACGTGCATCATCCAATAATTGGATTTTGTTTGCGTATTCTGGTTTCCAGAAATCACCCCAAGAAGTGAAGTCTGAACCTTTATAGGTATTGGTATTAAACGCAATACCTGGCGCACCTAATAACTGAGGAAGTGAGTATTTATTGCCTTTGTCATAAGGTTTGTTGAGCCAATCAGGGTCTAATTCTTTGATAACAGGTAATTTACTGTGATCTAATTCTTGTAGCATGCCTTCGCGTGCCATTTTAGATACGAAGTAGTTAGATGGTGCAATAACATCATAACCGCCTGCATCACCTTGAGTTTTCATTTTGGCATACATCGTCTCATTAGATTCAAGACTTGCTACGATAACTTTGATACCAGTTTCTTTTGTAAAGTCATCTAAAAGACCATCTGGTACATATTCAGTCCAAGTATATAAGTACACAGTATCATTTGCTGGAGCCTGTGCTTTTGTTGCATCAGACTTGGCTTCTTTGTCGTTACAAGCAGTTAATGTAGCGGCAACTAAACCGGCAGTAAGCAAACCTGCAAATTTTTTCATTTTTCTTTGTTCTCCGTAAAAGAGGGGTAAAAAACCACCTGCATTTATGCAGGTATAAAAAAACGCCTTGATTGTGCGTCAAGGCGTATTTTATTTGATCTTAAAGATTTGTGAAACCTTTTTATATCAATGTTTAATGATTATTTTTGCGTGTAATTAATTGACTTAAAATGACTAATCCTAATGAAAGCACGATCATAATCGTTGCTAATGCGTTCACTTCTGGGGTTACTCCTGTTTTTACAAGAGAGAAGATACGCAATGGTAGGATTTCATAGCTTACACCACTTACGAAAGAGGATACAACAACATCATCTAATGAAATAGTAAAGCTTAATAACCAACCTGATACCACTGCAGGTAAAGCAAGTGGTAGGATAATTTTACGCAAAATGGTGACTTCGCTCGCACCTAAATCTTTTGCCGCTTCAAGCATTCTGGCGTCAAAGCCATTTAAGCGAGAGAAAATCGTCACGGTAACATAAGGTAAACAGAACGTTACGTGCGCCAATAATAATGACCAGAAACCTAACGAAATCCCTACAACCATGAATAAGGCAAGTAGAGACACCGCCATTACGATATCTGGTGACATCATGACGATAAATAACATACCACTTACTGCTTGTTTACCACGGAAACGATAGCGATAAAGCGCAATCGCGGTTAACCCCCCCACAATAGTTGCTAAGGTTGCAGCAAAGAAAGCAATAGTGACAGAGTGGAACGCCGCTTGGATTAAGGTATCGTTATTAAATAAACGCTCATACCAGTTCCAACTAAAGCCTTTCCAACTTAAACCATAACGGTCTTCGTTAAAGGAGTTAGTTACCAAAATAATAATTGGGATATACAAATAAGCGTATACCACAAACATAAAAATATTACGTAGTAAACGACTCATTATTCTAACTCCACTTTCTTATTCAATAATTTATTTGCACGATAGTAAACGAAAATCAATAATGCCATTAAGATGGTTAAGCCAATACTGATTGCAGAACCAAATGGCCAGTTACGAGAAATTAAGAATTCACTCTTAATCACGTTACCAACTAATAATACTTTCGCACCACCAAGTAAGTCAGCTACGTAGAACATACCCATTGCAGGTAGTAATACTAATAAGCAACCCGCTACGATACCTGGCATGGTTAATGGCAAAATGACACGGAAGAAACGTTGAACCGCATTCGCGCCTAAATCTCTTGCCGCTTCTAATAAACGTCCGTCTAATTTTTCAATAGCAGAGTAGAGCGGTAGAATCATAAATGGTAAAAGGAGATATACTAAACCAATGATTACAGCTATTTCGGTATTTAAAATACGAATAGGCTCACTCAAAATGCCCATATCCATTAACATGGTATTTAACACACCTTTTACACCAAGGAAGACTTTCATTCCATAGATACGAATAAGTGAGTTTGTCCAGAATGGCAATACCACGAGGAATAACAAAAATGGACGATATTTCGGATTAATTTTGCTGACCATAAAGGCAAACGGATAGCCAATGAGTAAGCAAATAATCGTTGCAATGCCTGACATATACAATGAGTTCCACACTACCTGCGCATAAAGCGGATTAAATAGGTTAGTGTAGTTATCTAAAGTAAATGGCAAAGCATAAAAGTCGCTACCATCTCGGGTTAAAAAACTTACGGTTAAAACCAATAAGTTTGGAATTAGCACAAAGAAGATTAACCAACTGAAGATAATTGCAACAGTAATTTTCTGGAATTTATTATTGATTATCTTCATCGTTGAGTACAACCTCCCAACCTTCGTGCCATGTAATCCCTACACGTTGACCAACGCTGTGATCCATATGTGGGTCGTCTTCGTTAAAGAATTCGCTCACTAATACGCGTTTACCATTGTGATCAAATTCTACGGTAGATTCAAGTGTCATCCCTTTATAGGTGCGATCCACAATGCGACCAATAATTGCATTTGAGTGCTCATTTTCGTCAAGCTCTTCAATCACAATATCTTCTGGGCGTAATAACACTTGTAGTTTTTGACCTTTTTCAGCAGAGATACTGGTGTGAATATCACATACACGACCTTCTACGTTAGCAAGTAGCTCATCGTCAGATTTACGTTCAATCACAGTGGCATCAAATACGTTGATTTCACCGATGAAGCGAGCGACGAATAAGTTGGCTGGATCTTCATAGATTTCACGTGGTGAACCATCTTGTGCAATTTTACCTTTACGTAATAAGACGATACGGTCAGACATGGTGATCGCTTCTTCTTGATCGTGAGTAACGAAAATAAAGGTAATGCCAAGTTGACGCTGTAATTGTTTAAGTTCGTTTTGCATTTGCTTACGTAACTTATAATCCAGCGCAGATAATGATTCATCCAGTAGCAACACTTTTGGTTTATTTACTACTGCACGAGCAATCGCGATACGTTGTTGCTGACCACCAGAAAGTTGAGTTGGTTTACGGTCGGCCATTTCCTCTAATTGCACCATACGCAATGCATCTAGAACACGAGGTTTAATTTCGCTCTCTGACACCTTTTGCATACGCAAACCAAAAGCCACGTTATCAAAAATAGTCATATGCGGGAATAATGCATAACTTTGGAATACAGTGTTGATATGGCGTTTTTCAGCCGGAACATTAGTAATGTCCTCACCGTCCAAAATAATATGACCTTCATCTAATTCTTCTAAACCCGCTAATAAACGCAAAACTGTCGTTTTACCACAGCCTGAAGGGCCAAGAATTGTGACGAATTCACCGTTATTAATGGTTAGATTGAAATCATTAATGATTGTGTTGGAACCATAGGATTTTTTGATAGAACGAAGCTCAATAATAGGCTTGTTTTGAACCAGATTTTCCACTAGCTTTGGTTTTCTCCCTAATTTCACCAATTTGATTGGTACTGAGTAGAAATAAACCTGCAAAAAATGATGCAGGGGCGACATAAAATTGAACAGATATGATATAGCGAATTGTTAATGATGAAAAGGATTTAATCGTGTTTTTAGGAAAAAATTTATCGAAAATTTGACCGCACTTTTTTCAGAAAATCTTATAACTCTCTACTTTCTTGTTATATATCAAGAACTGTAACGAATTTTGGGATTAGACTAGTGCCGATATAAAGGAGAATTTAAAAATGGAAGAACATAATAACAATGAATTATTACAGCGATTTTTAACTTATGTCACGTTTGATACGCAATCTAAATCGTCTGCAAAACATTCACCCAGTTCGCCAGGACAAATGAAATTAGCTTTGCATTTGCAGCAAGAATTAATTGAACTTGGTTTACAAGATGTCAATGTGACTAAGCATGCCGTCGTCACGGCTTATTTACCCTCAAATCATCCTGATTTAACACAAACCATAGGTTTTATTTCTCATTTAGATACCTCACCACAATGCAGCGGTAAAAATGTTCAACCAGAAGTGATCGAAAACTATCGAGGGGGAGATATCGCATTAGGTTTAGGGGAAGAGTTTATTAGCCCTGTTTATTATCCATTTTTACATCAGCTTATTGGCAAAACTTTGATTGTGACAGATGGAACCACTTTACTTGGTGCGGATAATAAAGCTGGAATCGCAGAAATTATGACCGCACTTTTTGTCTTACAACAGGAAAATATCCCACATTGCAATATTCGAGTGGCATTTACGCCTGACGAAGAAATTGGTTTAGGAATGCATTATTTCCCATTAGATGATTTCCCCTGTGATTGGGCATATACGATTGATGGTGGGGAAGTGGGCGAGCTCGAGTATGAGAATTTTAATGCGGCAACGGCAAAAATTACCTTTAAAGGCAGGGGAATTCATCCGGGTTATGCGAAAAATAAATTAGTGAATGCGCTTACGTTAGCTTGTGAGTTTCAACAAGGCTTTCCAAAAGATGATGTTCCCGAAAAAACATCAGGAAAAGAAGGTTTTTTCCATTTAGATGATTTTAAAGGGGATATTGAGAAAGTTGAATTACATTATCTGATTCGAGATTTTGACCAAGCTAATTTTGAGCAACGCAAGGCGTTTATTTATCAACTGGTGGAAAAATTTAATAGAGAGAAAAGCTTGAAAGAGCCCGTGGAATGTGTGATTGAAGACAGTTACAAAAATATGTATGACACAGTCAAAAATGTTCCACAGTCGATTAGGCTTGCTGATGCAGCAATGAAAGCTTGTGGTATTACACCAAATCACAAACCAATACGGGGCGGAACGGATGGGGCATTTTTAGCGGAAAAAGGATTAGCTTGTCCAAATATCTTTACTGGTGGCTATAATTTCCATAGCAAACATGAGTTAGTGACCCTTGAAGGGATGGAAAAAGCTGTCGAAGTGGTTATAAAAATAGCAAACTGTAAAGATTTGTAAATTAGTGTAAAGAAAAAACTTGCATTTGTCAGAATATGTCAATATAATCGTTAGCGTTTTATCGAGATTCCTTTGATAAAGCTAAACTTTAGAGATTTTATTCATAAATTCCTTTTTGGTGCTCCTAAGAAATTAGGAGCTTTTTTTTTTTGCCTTAAATTCAGATCTTTACTTCAAAAACGGATTGTTTCGTTTTTCTTGTCCAATGGTTGTGTAAGGACCATGTCCCGCAATGACAACCATATCATCATTTAATGTAAATAATTTATTCTTGATTGATGAGATCAATGTGTTGAAATCCCCACGAGGGAAGTCCGTACGACCAATACTGTTTTGGAAAAGGACATCGCCAGTAAAAGCAATATTTTTTTCATGTTCAATAAAACCAATGTGGCCAGGTGTATGGCCAGGAAGATGCAGAATTTCAAAGGTAAATGTGCCAATTTGAATTTTTTCGCCTTCTTGATTAAACCAGCGATCGGGCGTAAATGCAGAAATATAAGGTAAACCAAACTGTTGAGATTGTTGTGGTAGACTTTCAAATAGGAAACGATCTTCCTCCTGCGAGCCCCAGATTTCAATATTAAAATGAGCACGAATCGCTTCTGCAGCACCTACATGATCAAGATGTCCATGTGTTAATAAGACAGCTTTAAGGTTTAATTCGAGTTCTTCAATGCGTTGAATCAGCTTTTCCGCATTACCACCAGGATCGATAATTGCCGCATTTTTTTCATCATCCCAAATAAGTGAGCAATTTTGCTGAAAGGCTGTAACTGGAATAATTTCAATATTCATCTTTTTTCCTTATCGTTGATAACAAAAAACCGCACTAAAGTGCGGTCTAAAATTAAACTGTTTTTTATGCACCACGCCATGTTCTTACAGGGCCAGTATCCACGTGAATAAAATTACTATACGGATAATATCCTACACCACCGCTATCAAGATTTTCAGCTGCTTGGCGTAATCTTGCCAAAGGAACACCAGGGATTTTAAAATCAATCGCCTGGCCTTTAATATGATAGCTGTTGCTTGCTACGTCACGGCTTTGTCTACGGCGCATGGCATTTGTCGCAGCACTACGATAGCCACAAATCACATCAATTTGTGCAGTGCGTAAACCTAAATTGCTTTGTAAATGATAAAACTTCATGAAGAGATTCGGATCCATTCGGCGTACTTGGTCAGTACGGCGATCTCTCATGAAGTAATCAAGTTTACCAAGTAGTGAACGATTAAACCCAGTCGTTGCAGAGAACTCACCGCTTAATCGTTCATTGGTGTTGACATTATAGAAGCTGAGAATGCGAGGTTTAGGGGTAGAGATCATCGCTAACACCGTACTCGGCATCATGCTTGCGCCTAAAACGATGCCGCCTAATGAAAGCCATTTACGACGATTTTTGTCAATGTTACCCATTTTTTTAGTCTCTTTTATTACCCATCTCTCACCCTAGACAACTTTTTCTTTAAAAAGTTCTAGCGTGAACATTGTTTAAAGATATTTTTTTACAACTGCCCAGTCGATCCCATTAAAAGTCGCGGCATCGTCGTATTTATAAATATCCGGTAAAACTTGTGTTTGGCCGTTTTCAACCCATGCAGTTACATAATACAAGAACACAGGATCATTTGTACGAATGCTCGCAGACGTCGTTTTTTTACTTTCTAAAACATTACGTTTTTTATCTTCTGACCAGCCAGCTTCTTGTAACAGAATAGAGGCAAGTTGATCGGATTTTTCTACACGCACACAACCTGAGCTTAATGCACGGTCTTTTTTGCTGAATAAGCTATGATTTGGCGTATCGTGAAGATAAATCGCATCAGAGCTCGGCATATTAAATTTATAGTTACCTAATGCACTGTCGCCAGCGGCTTGACGGATACGGTACGGGAATTTATCACCAATGCTACTCCAATTAATTGAGTAAGGATCGATAGTGTTACCTTTACTATCCAAGATAGAGTAGTTGTGTGCTGCCGCATAGCCAGGGTCACGTTTTAATTTTGGTAAAATATCTTCGTTAATTAAGCGTGTTGGGGCATTCCAAGGTGGATTAACAACCACATTGCTCAAACGGCTGTACATTACTGGTGTACGACGTTCATTTTTCCCTACAATAACGCGCGATTCTAAAATTGCTTTACCATCACGATAATATTTCAATTGATAGCTTGGAATATTAACAAAGATTCCATTTTCAAAATCAGGAATAACACGTAAACGTTGTGCATTAAGGGCAAGTTTTTTACCCATTGCAGAAATACCTGAAGCTGAAATCATCGATGGAAGTGCTTGTACGGTTTCACGATATAAACGATTATGATTAGATAATCCGTTTATAAAACCAGAAACAGCATTGTTTTTAACCGCACTTTGCCATTGGTCAATAATTTCTTGATTTGGTAATTCTGGTTTGTAAGCATTCGTTCCGTATAACCAACGTTGCGCTTGTTGATTGACGTTCTTGCTGTAATACAAGTAATCAAGGAAGGCATCACTTAACAATACATCATAGGTGAGTCCACCCGTTTTTTCAGCGTTATGTAAATTAACTAATGATTGAGCAGAACGTTTAGAAATGCCTGATGCAACCATAGCCGCATATTCACGTAGGAATTGTTTCTCTGCCGCCTTGTCTTTCCACATTAAGTCATATTTATTATCAGCATATAATTTTGCCAAAATTGGTTTGAACTGTAGATTTTGTTCACCAATTTCATGCGTTAATGACATCTCTAGCATCGCCTGCTTTTCTGCAGCGAGACGAGCTTGATCTTCTTTGATTTCTGCTTCAAGTTTTGCTCGCTCTTCAGGGGTTAATTTAGACATATCAATGCCTTTATTTTCGGCTTGTTGAGGTTGTCCAACTGTTTTTGCCCACTCCGCTAACGCACAACCTGATGTCATCATTGATAATGATAAGACTAATGCGCTTAATTTCATTGTTCCTTTTAACATTGCTGTACCTTTAAAAATATTCATAAAAAATAACCGCACTTCAGTTTCTTCATCTGCTAAAGTGCGGTCAAAATAATCATTATTTTGTTGCTTTTGCCGCTTCTTGTTTTATTTCAGCATCCACTTTTTGTTGATTCGCGTTGAGTTTCACTAAATCAGCTGCCATTTTTTCGGCTTCTTTTAAGAAGAAATCCGGCGCTTCATAGTCTTTTGGCAAATCATCAATATCTTTTAATGCTTTTTTACCTTCACGTTTAAAACGATCATTGAGATCTTTTAAACGTCTCGCATCATCTTTATCATTTTCCGCTTTGCGCTCTTGGAAATTCAATGATAAGAATTTGCGCTCACGACGTTCATCACGGATTTTAAGATCTTCATTTAAAGCAATAAATTCAGGATCTTTTGCAATACGCTCAAGATGTTTTTCATTTAATGCTTCAACATCTTTACGTGCTTTATTGGTTTCTGAATAAGTCGCCGGTGGAATTTTATCCCAAGGTAAGGCGTTATCTTCTTTTTCTTCACCAATTTCTTTGGCATCAATAATTTCAGGGAAATTAATGTCTGCAGCGACACCTTTTAATTGGGTTGAGCCACCATTAATTCGATAGAATTTTTGGATAGTATATTGCAATACACCAAGTGGTGTTTGGTCTAAATCATAAACAAAGTTTAATGAACGACTTTGTTGTACCGTACCTTTACCAAAAGTATTTTGCCCAATGATGATACCGCGATTGTAATCTTGCATTGCCGCAGCAAAAATTTCAGAGGCAGATGCACTGAAACGATTAATCATCACCAACAATGGACCTTTATATTGCTGAGCATTGTCATCGTCTTCGTGTACACGAATGCGTTGATAAGCATCACGTACCTGTACCACTGGACCATCAGTGATGAATAAACCACTTAATGCCACAGCTTCTGTTAATGCACCACCGCCATTTTCGCGAAGATCCACAATTAAAGCGCCAATTTTTTTCTTCTCAGCATCTACTAATAATTTTTTCACATCATCAGTTAAGCCAATATAGAAACTTGGAATTTTAATGACCCCAACGGTTTCCCCCTCTACTTTAGAAACAGTGAGTTTTGCTGCTTGGTCTTCAATACGAACTTTATCGCGAACTAAAGTGACAATACGGCTTTTTCCACCTTTTGCAGGTTCAATTTCAAGACGAACTTTTGTTCCTTTTTTACCTTTGATTTTGTCAACGATATCTTCTAAACGCCAACCGATAATATCCTCGATTTCGCCTTTTTCTTGACCTACACCAATGATTTTATCGCCTGCTTGTAATTTTTTACTGCGTTCAGCCGGTGCACCAGGCACTAAAGACTTGATGCTGGTTTCGTCATCTTCAGATTGCAATGTTGCCCCAATCCCTTCTAAAGAAAGATTCATACTTTCATTAAAGCTTTTTGCAGTACGTGGCGCAAGGTAGCTTGTATGTGGGTCAATTTCTCGAGCAAAAGCATTAATATAAATTTGAACAATATCATCGGCTTTGGTTTGAGTTAATCGACGAATGGCTAAATTGTAACGTTTAGTGAGTTTTTCCTTAATTTCAGGCCATTTTTTATCTTTTAATTTCAGGCTGATTACATCATTTTTGACACGTTGTTCCCAAAGCTTGTTTGCTTCTTCTTCGCTTGCTGGGAAAGCGGCTTTTTCACGATCGATCTCAATTTGATCATTACCTTTTAAATCAGGTTCTTTATCTAATAGAGATAGAGCATAGGCATAACGCTCATAGCGACGTTTCATCATCAGATCGTAAATCGCAAATGCAGCTGAAAGATCACCCTCATTAAGTTGATCATCTAATTTAGAACCATATTTAGCACGTAAATCATCAATATCTGATTTTAAAAAGGTGTTATGGCTGTAATCTAAGCTTTTAATGTAACGATCAAAAATCTTTTCGGAAAAGGCGTCATCAAGCTGGAATTTACGATAATGTGATTGGGTTAAACGTGTCGTTGCACGCTTCGTTGCTAACTGATTTGCATCAGTTGCCGAAGGAGTCGTAATATCACTTTGCTTTAATTTCGGCTGTACAGCAAATGTATCAGACGAATGAAGAAATAACGCACCTAAAATTGCTGTCGCAATAAGACTTTTGGTTGTATGTAATTTCATTTAACCTTTCCCGATAAGAAATAAATTATTAGGCAAATAAACGATCTGCGGTGACTGTCATCACTAAACCATTTTCAAGTTCTACGCGTGCGCCATCTTTTTCCACATTTAATACGGTCGCATTTTTCGCTTGTTCAGCCACTTTCACTTTCACTTTGCTACCCGCAGAAAGTGTTGTGAAATCAACCGCACTTAGTTTTACTTGTGGCGCTTTTGGTTTGCGAGTTGCTTGATTTGAATTTGGTTTACGAGCAGGTCGTTTTTGTTGTGCTTTTTTCGCTGCTAATTCTGCTTTGCGTTTTTCTGCAAATTTAGCTTTTGCTTCTGCTAATTGTTGCGCCGCATGAGAAACATGTTCTGCGTCTAATACACCAGCAGGGTTGCCGTATAAATCTACACGCTCAGCACCTTCACGGCAGCCGTGTAAATAGCGCCAGTTAGAAGTATATTGACGTAAAGCCTGACGCAATTGAGTTTTGCTGACACGTTCATCATCTTTTAATGCTTCAGCAAGATCTTGGAAAAGACCAATTTTTAATGGTTTAGCTTCACCTTCTGCAATAAAGCAAAGGGGGAATTTTTCTATAAGATATGCAATGATCGCTTTTGTATCAGTTAATTTTTGAACGCCTTCAGCATTATTTTCAACTTGGGCTTCAACTTGAGAATCTGTCATTTCTGAGTTTTCCTAGGATAAAAAAATAAAAACTTGCACAGTTTACCGCACTTTTATAAGGATTGACAATGGTTGGACAGAATAATTCCGTTTCTAACTCTAATGAATAACTTCACAAATCCCCTCAATTAAGGCTAAAATAGTCCACTTTTTAAATTTTTGATGAAATAATGACAAAAACACCTGATTTTACTCATGCTACTTATAAACTTGTGCGTTGCATTGGATGTGACGCAACAGTGTCTGTTTGTCGTCCGCAAGCGGGGGAGTACGCACAATGTCCGCGTTGCCATCAGAAATTGCAATCGGGTAGTCGTTGGTCACTTAAGCGTTGCTCATTAATTGCCCTTTCTATCTTAATTTTAATGCCGTTTGCTTTAGGTTATCCTCTATTAAGTTTAGATTTACTGGGCACTAAAATTGATGCTTCCGTTTGGCAAGGTATTTGGAAAATGGCGGTGAGTGGTTATGCCTATACCGCATTTATGATTTTTATCTGTGCGATTTTAATGCCGGTGTCTTTTGCGATTTTAGTCATTATGTTGCAGCTTTCTAAATTACTCAAAATTAAGCCACGTAATGTCTTATTATTTGTGGGTTATATTAAGCCTTGGGTGATGTTCGACGTTTATTTAGTTGCACTGGCTGTTACCATGTTTAAAGTGCGCGAATATGCCACATTAGAAGTGGATGTGTATTTAATTGCTTTTGTTTTTACTGCGCTTTTAACCACTTTATTATTCATTAAAATTAATTTAGATGATTTATGGCATGATTTTTATCCCGATCAGAAACCGGTTACCAAAAGTGATAAACCGTTAGAGCTTTGTACCGCTTGCGATTACACTTTTTTAAAAGAAGATCAACAATACGATCACCGTCATCGAGCCATTTGCCCACGTTGTGCATCGCTTATTGAAACACCCGATAGTATAAAATTGCAACGCGTTTGGGCAACATTAATAGCCGGGATTATTATGCTTTTCCCTGCAAACTTGCTCCCAATATCTGGCGTTTATTTAACAGGCAATTTGTCACAAGATACCTTAATGTCGGGCGTGATGTCATTTATAAGCATGGGCAGCTATTTTGTTGCTTTCGTGGTATTCTTCGCTAGTATTTTTGTGCCCGTAAGCAAAATTCTCATTATGCTGTATTTACTGGCTAGCGTGCATTTTAAATGGCGACATTCCATCAAATGGCAAATGCGATTATTACATATCGTCCACTTTGTAGGACGTTGGTCAATGCTGGATCTTTTTGTACTCGCCTTGATGATGTCGTTAGTGACTCGTGGACAGATTATTAATTTTACCGTAGGCCCTGCGGCATTTTATTTCGGTGCAGCAGTGTTTTTAACTATGATTTCAACTTCTCAGTTTGATAGTCGATTAATTTGGAAAATTTATGACAGAAAACAATAAACCAGAATCTCAATCTATTGATGAACAAAATAATGTAGAAGCGTTATTACGCAAAAATAAACGCATCTCACCGTTTTGGTTATTGCCCTTTATTGCATTATGTATCGGTACCATTTTATTTTTCCAAATTGTGCAAGAACGTGGAAAGACCATTACGATAACATTCTCTAATGGTGCAGGACTCGTTGCAGATAAAACACCTATTCGCTATCAAGGCTTACAAATTGGTGTCGTGAAGAAGGTTAACTTTACCGACAATATGCAAAAAGTGAAAGTTGAGGCAAATATTTATTCTGAAGCAACAGAAGTGTTAAAAGAAAATACCAAGTTCTGGCTTGTTCAGCCGAGTGTGTCTCTTGCGGGGATTTCGGGTTTAGACTCTTTAGTTTCAGGAAATTATATTACGCTCCAGCCAGGTGATGGTGACTCTGAAGATGAATTTATTGCGGAAGAGCAAGGTCCTATTGCGCAAGTCAATCCAGGGGATTTGTTAATTCATTTAATTTCAGATGATTTAGGTTCAATTTCGATTGGTGCTTCTGTGTATTTCAAAAAAATGCCAGTCGGGAAAATTTATGATTACCGATTTAATAAAGACAATAAAGTTGAAATTGATGTAGTAATTGATAAGGCCTTTGCGCATTTTGTGAAGAAAGATTCACGTTTCTGGAATATTAGCGGTATTAACGCCAATATTAATTCATCCGGTATGAATGTGTCGGTGGAAAGTTTAAATGCGGTGGTGCAAGGTGCCGTATCATTCGATTCGCCATCAGATAGCCCGCAAGCGGTGACTAATAGCAATTATATCCTTTATTCTAATTTACAAGCGGCTAAACGCGGGATTGAAGTTGAGGTGACTCTACCTGTTTCAGCCGGTTTACAAGCAGGACAAACTTCAGTTTATTATGGTGATGAGCAAGTTGGTTTGCTTTCGTCTTTAAGAACAGTCGAAAACAATGAAGATATTTTACAAGGGACATTATTAATTGAGCCAAGCCAGGCAAATCTCTTAAAAACCAATACACATATTGTATTAAAAAATCGTAAGTTAGATTTAGGCGATATTGCTAACCCACAGAAATTCTTCCGTGGTGATTATTTCGAAATTATTCCAGGAAGTGGGGAAAGCAAAACGCAATTCGAAGTCATTCGAGAAAATGAGTTATTACTCAAAGCACCAAATACCTTGGTTTTGACCTTAACGGCACCAGAGACTTATGGTATCGCGGAAGGACAATCGGTGTTTTATAACAATATTGCCATTGGGCAAATTGTGAAACAGCACTTGAATGTTGATGGTGTCAAATTTGAAGTGGCGATTGCATCAGAATATCGCAATCTTATTCATGAAAACACCCAGTTTGTCGCTGCCTCTAATTTTGATGTGAGTTTGGGTATTGATGGCTTACGTTTTGAATCTGCAACACCATCAAAATGGTTGCAAGGTGGCGTGCGTGTCTTAGCGAAAAAAGGAAGTGGCGCACCGCATTCTACCTATCCACTTTATAAGGATATTAGCAGTGCAGAAACAGGCGTTACGGGCAACTTAGTGAATCCAACGATTGTGTTACATTCCACTAATTTGCCAAGTATTAGCAAAGGTTCTGTGGTGCTTTATCGTCAGTTTGAAGTGGGTAAAATTATTAACGTAAGACCGAAAGCTAATAATTTTGATATTGATGTGTATATTTATCCGGCTTATCAAGATCTTCTGACAGATAAAAGCGTATTCTGGGTTGAAAGTGCGGCACAGATTGATATTACGCCGAAAGGCATTAGTATCCAGGCTTCACCGGTTGCGCGATCATTAAAAGGCGCAATTAGTTTTGATAATACGGGTTCAGGCAAAAATAAAACACTTTATCCAAGTGAATTGAGAGCTAAATCAGCGGGGCAAGTGATTACGTTAATAACAGATGATGCAACGGCTTTAAGTAAAGGAATGAGTTTGCGTTATCTTGGTATGAATGTTGGTGAAGTTGAGCAGATTGCCCTTGATCAAAAAACAAATCGTATCACAGCAAAAGCATTAATTAACCCAAGTTATATGGGGATGATTGCAAAAGAAGGTACGGTATTTAAAGTGATTTCCCCACAAATCTCAGCGGGTGGAATTGAAAATTTAGATAGCCTTTTACAGCCTTACATTGATATTGAATTAGGTAAAGGTCCATCAAAAACACAGTTTAATTTAGCGCAAACCGCACAACCTCGAAATAAATACAGTAATGGCGTGCCATTTATTTTGGAAACCAGTGATGCGATGAATTTAACGGAAGGATCACCTGTGCTTTATCGAGGTGTTGAAGTGGGAACCGTTCGTAAGTTTGAATTGAATTCTTTAGGCGATCGTGTGTTGGTACATATTGCGATTACACCGAAATATCAACATTTAGTACGTAAAAATTCAGAGTTCTGGGTTTCATCAGGCTATGATTTCAACCTTGGTTGGAAAGGGGCTGAATTTAATACCGGTAGTGTACAGCAATTGTTGAAAGGGGGCATTTCGTTCTCGACTCCGTCGGGTACGATCGTTCAACCGCAAGCAACGGCAAATCAGCGCTTTATGTTGCAAGTGAAGAAACCAGCTGAAGCACCAACTTGGAATTCGGGTGCTTTACCGGCAAATCAATAAAATATATAAAGAAATAACCGCACTTTTGAATCATCAAAGTGCGGTTATTTTTTTAGGTATTTTGAATAGTGTTATAGGTGTTATTGTCCCATATTTTTGACTGATTTTAAAAAGCCTTTGGCTGAAGTATAGACTTCATCTTTTCCCTGAGCATGTAAAATCATATCGGACATTTCACGGAATGCACCCTTCCCGCCGCCAAGTGAAAGTATATAATCCACAGCATTTTGCACATAAGGCGCAGAGTCTGCCACAGCAAAAGAAAGGCCACAGGTTGCAAAAGCAGGGAGATCGACGCTGTCATCACCAATATAGGCAGTTTGTTCTGCGGTAACACCTGCTTGTTTCATGAGATCTAAACAAGCACTTTCTTTTTCAAGCTTACCTAAAAAGAACAATTTAATTCCGAGATCACTAATTCGCTTACGCAGAATCGCAGAATCTCTGCCCGATAATACGGCGACTTGAATACCTGCATCCATCAACATTTTGACACCAAGTCCATCACGCACATGGAAGCTTTTAATGGCTTCGCCATTTGCATCATAATGGAGTAGGCCATCAGTTAATACGCCATCAACATCGGTGATGACCAATTTAATTTTCTTTAATTTTTCGTTAATCATTAGCTTGAGAACTCCACTAAACCCACAACATTATTTTCATCATTGACCACAACAAGAGAGTGGATTTTCTTCTCTTTCATCAAGTCTTCCGCTTTCGCTAAGAATTCATTTTCATGAATCGTTTTCGGTGAAGAGGTCATTAATTCTTTCGCGGTTTTATTAAGAGTATCCGTACCATTAGCGGTTAATGCTCGGCGCACATCACCATCGGTAATAATGCCTTTAAGTTGTTGGTTTTCCATCACTAATGCCACACCCATGCGACCTTCATTCATAATGCTTAAACAATCAGTGAAGCTGGTCTCTGGTGTCGTAATTGGTAGGCGAGTTTGCATTTGATCTTTTACTTTGCATAACAAACGACGACCAAGACTTCCACCCGGATGGAATTTCGCAAAATCAGCTGGTTGGAAATGGCGAGCAGTAATCAATGAAACCGCAAGGGCATCGCCTAAAGCTAAGGTCACTAACGCAGAAGTGGTCGGTGCGAGGTTATTTGGACACACTTCACGCTCTACGGTGATATCTAAAACATAATCCGCATGGCGAGCAAGCGTTGAGTTTTTATTGCTGGTTAGGGCAATAATTTTATTACCAAAGTTTTTCAAACTTGGAATGAGTTTATTTACATCATCGGTTTCACCGCTATAAGAAATTAGCATCACGATGTCGATGGGTTTTAACATACCTAAATCGCCATGAAAGGCTTCGGTCGGGTGAAGGAAGAAACTTGGCGTTCCTGTAGAAGCAAAAGTCGCGACCATTTTTTTGCCGATTAGCCCTGATTTACCAATGCCACCGATGACTAAACGACCTTCGCAAGCAAGGATAAGATCCACAACTTGAGAAAACTCATCATCCAAGCGTTGGCTTAGTTGTGTGAGCGCTTGGCTTTCAACAGAAAGCGTTTCTCGTGCGATTTGTAAATAATTCATAGGAAATCCTTATGATAAAAGTGCGGTTGAAAATAACCGTGTTTTGCAGGGCTATTCTAACGGAAGTTATTAAAAATAAGAATGAAAATTTGACCGCTCTTTGAATTCCCCCTATACTACGCCGCGAGTTGGTTAGACAATCGCTGGTTTATTGAAGCCCTTAACCGTGTTCGCACGACCTAGTGGGACAAGTAAACGAGAGGAAAGTCCGAGCTACAAAGGGCAGAGTGCCGGATAACGTCCGGGCGGCGTGAGCCGACGACCAGTGCAACAGAGAGCAGACCGCCGTGAAAACGGTAAGGGTGAAAGGGTGTGGTAAGAGCACACCGTGCCGTTGGTAACAACGTGCAGCAAGGTAAACTCCACTCGTAGCAAGACCAAATAGGAACTCAATGGGTGGCCCGTCCAGAGTTCGGGTAGGTTGCTTGAGCGGCAGAGTAATTTGTCGCCTAGAGGAATGATTGTCCACGACAGAACTCGGCTTATCGACCAACTCAACAAATTCATAAAAAATGACCGCACTTTTGTTTTTTCATTATCCTACTCGGGATGGAATGAATAAAAGTGCGGTCATTTCCTTTTGTGTTTTACCACAAGCTCATTTGTTCTAAATGGCTTTCTTCCGGTAAATTCACGTGTAATCCAACGAGACGAATGGATTTTCCGTGGCTACGTTGCCAAATTTGTTCCAGTAATTGTTGAAAGCTTTTTAGTGATAAAGGCAAGCCAGTTTTTTCTAAGGTCGTCACCTGAAAATCTTCAAACTTTAATTTCATCCCAATTTTGCGAAAAGCAGTTAAAGGGATATTCGGTGCACTTCGTTCAATGCGACGAATAAGCTCGGTATAGAGATTATCTAGCAATGCTATGCCTTGTTCGAGATGACGAATATTTTCGGATAAAGTGCGTTCTACGCCGATAGATTTTCTCTCCCGATGCGCTTGAATTTCACGATCATCAATGCCATGGCTAAAATCCCAAATTCGCTTGCCCATTTTACCGAAGATATTTAACAAAATAGATTGGTCGAGTTTTTGTACATCTTCGCAAGTTTCTAATCCCATTTTTAATAAACGTTCAGAAGTGACTTTGCCTACGCCAGGGATTTTTTTTAATGGCAGTGTTTTTACAAATTGTTCAACTTCATGAGGTTGAATCACAAATTGTCCGTTCGGTTTATTCATATCGGAAGCAATTTTGGCGAGAAATTTAAGGGGGGCAACGCCAGCTGAGGCGGTCAGTTTTAATTCATCAAAAATCGCTTGGCGAATTTCTTGTGCGATCCAAGTGGCAGATCCTGAACATTGTGTACAATCCGTGACATCCAAATAAGCTTCATCTAATGAAAGTGGCTCAATGATAGAAGTATAGCGTTGAAAGATCTGATGAATTTGTGCGGATACCTGTTTATAAAGCGGCATATTAACTGGCACTAAAATCAGATTAGGGCATTTTTTGATGGCTTGTGCCGTAGGCATCGCACTGTGTAGCCCAAATTTTCGAGCCTCGTAATTACAGGTAGTGAGCACACCACGTTGTCGAGAACTACCACCCACTGCGACAGGTTTGCCCTGTAGCGTTGGATTTTCACGGATTTCAACAGAGGCATAAAAGCAATCCATATCAATGTGAATAATTTTTCGGGTGGAGTTCATGCTATAAGTGCGGTCAAAATTAGGCGTGTTTTTAGTATATCGAAAAGAAAATAGCTGTTCAAGTATACAGTTATTAAAAAGCCCACATTGTGTGGGCTAGATAAGAGAATTAACGATCAGAAAGAACAGTTTTATCACTAAGCTGGATAACGCGTTCAATAGGATAAACATCAATTTTTTCTTGTTGGTTCATAAAGACTTTGCGTGCGTCTTCAGCCAGTTGAACAAACGGGATTTGCAAATTAATATTTAAAGATTTACCTGGTTGTAATGGGCTTTGTAAATTGATTTGCATATCTTGGCTGTAAATAACTTTACGGTTATTCACATACACGCCTACCCATTGAATATTTTGGATTGGCTTTTGCCCAATGTTAGTGATTTCATGTTTGAATGCACTTAACGCTTGGCCATTTTCATCAACCACCATTTCACGATTACCAATATTGATGGCAAGGTATTTGTCGATGTTATCACTCGCTTTTACCGCTTGTTGTTGGGTTTGTGTTGCTTTTGCGGGTGTTGCTTCTTTTGCAATAACTTGCGTGTTAAATGTTAAACATAATGCACCTAATGAAAGTGCGGTCAGAGATTTTAATGTTTTCATTATTCGATTCCTTATAAAAAAGTGGCAAAATTTTACCCTAACTTCTCAGGTTAATAAATAGCTTCTTTTCCTTTCTTAGATTTTTTGATAAACTGCCGAACGATTTTGGGGCTGATTCTGGATTCGACGGGATTAGCGAAGCCCAAGGTGCACGTCGAGGTGCGGTAGGCCTCGTAAATAAACCGCAAAAAAATAGTCGCAAACGACGAACAATACGCTTTAGCAGCTTAATAACCTGCTCATAGCCTTCGCTCCCCAGCTTCCGCTCGTAAGACGGGGATAAAGCGGAGTCAAACCAAAACGAGATCGTGTGGAAGCCGCTGTTTGAGGATCGAAGCACTAAATTGAATCAAACTAGCTTAAGTTTAGCGTGTCTGTCCGCATGCTTAAGTGAAATTAAAGACGAGACTAAACGTGTAGTACTGAAGGTAGAGTAATTTCGGACGCGGGTTCAACTCCCGCCAGCTCCACCACAAAATAAACCTATCAAGTCCTATGAAAGACTTTAAAGCCTTGAAAATAATGACTTCAAGGCTTTTTTATTGCGCTTTTAACTTCTATCAAACTCTCGAATTTGAGTAGTACGTTTAATAGTTGGCGCTTATTGATTGGTTAAATTGTTGCATTACTAAAGTGCTTAGTAATCGGTAAATTATCAGCTAAAGGAGAAAAAATGAATATTTTATTATTAGACGGTGGTAAAGATTTCGGACATTCACATGGTGAGTTAAATCACACACTTCACAAAAAAGCGAAAGAAGTTTTGACCGCACTTGGACACAATGTAAAAGAAACCGTGATTGATGCTGGCTATGATGTTGAAGCAGAAATCGAAAAATTCTTATGGATGGATGCCGTGATTTGGCAGATGCCAGGCTGGTGGATGCACGAGCCTTGGACAGTGAAAAAATACATAGATGAAGTATTAACCGCTGGACACGGCAAGCTTTACCACAGTGACGGCCGTCATCGTGTCAATCCAACCGAAGGCTACGGCACAGGTGGCTTGTTGCAAGGCAAAAAACACATGCTTTCGCTTACTTGGAATGCGCCGATTGAAGCGTTCACTCGTGAAGGCGACTTCTTCGAAGGCAAAGGTGTGGATGCGTTGTATATGCACTTCCACAAACTTAATGAGTTCATCGGTTTGACCCGTCTGCCGACATTCTTATGCAACGATGTGATCAAAAATCCACAAGTAGAACAATACTTAGCAGACTACCAAGCACACTTGGAAAAAGTGTTCGGTTAATTGATAATTGAGAAATATTAGTTTAGAAGGTGAGCATCTTGGCTCACCTTTTTTTATTTTTCTATTATCAAATCTACTGACTAGGAGAGATGAATGAGAAGCTAGAAATTTAGATCAAAAAAGCGGTCTAATTTTAAATTGAATTTGCAAAAACATCTAAAAATCTGACCGCACTTTAAAATAAAAAGATCTAAACATCCTCAATTTGAAATTGCTTACGCCAGCGATTCGGTGAAATTTTATGTTTCTTCAAGAAGTGCTGACGTAAGGCGGTATCGCTATGAAACCCACTTTGTTCTGCAATATCAGTAATAGATAAATCTGTGCTTTCCAAAAGCTCTCTTGCTCGCTGTAGCCTTGCTTCAATTAACCATTGATTTAATGACATTCCGGTTGCTTTGCGAAAATGTCGGGTGAAAGTGCTACGGCTCATTGACAAACGTTCGGCAAGGCTATCAGTCGAATGAAGTGCGGTCAGATTTTCATTTAAATAAGCAAGCAACGCATTGATATTATGATTAGGTGTGGAACGAGAAATAGGGCGTTCGATAAATTGTGCTTGTCCGCCTTCACGATGAGGGGGGATAACCAGTATTCGGGCAATATGATTGGCAATTTTCACACCATATAATTTACGGACAATAGAAAGGCAACAATCCATGGAAGCGGCCGTTCCTGCGGAGGTAATCAGTCGATCTTGTTCCAAATAAATAGGATTTAAATCCCATTTCACCTGCGGAAAACGATGAGTAAAATCACTATCTCCTAGCCAATGTGTGGTTGCTTTTTTGCCGTTAAGTAGGCCACTGCACGCTAACACATAGGCGCCATAACATAAACCCACCACTGTCGCCCCACGTTGATACGCTTGCCGTAATGCTGTTAATAAAGCCTCAGACGGCATCACTTGAGTATTATGCCATCCAGTCATCACAACAATATCAGCATTCTCCAACCATTCTAAACCTCCATCTAAATGTATGTGAAATAGCGAGTTTGTCAGGTTGTCCGAATCGCTAACGATTTTACAGTCAAATAACGGTTTGCCGTTTAAATCCGACATAGAAAAAACAGAGTATGCCATCGCAAAATGAATGGGCATCATTTGTTCATACACAATTAAAGCTACTGTGGGTGTATTCATTTTATTCTCCTATTTACTATGAGCATAATACAGAAATGACCCGATTGTTACGTTTATTGATTTTTTATCTATTTTTGCGCAGTTTTGTTCTCACTATAATATGTTTATTCATTCAATAACGTATATAGAAAAGGAAAAACAATGAACTTAAAAACCTTAATTAACACTACAGCATTGGCTATTAGCGCAAATACTTTCGCTGTAGATCTTGCCTCTAAAAACACTGATAGCTACCAACATATCCGCAATGCCACTGGTCGCCTGAACTACGCAGGAAAAACTTTTTTAATTGACCCGATGCTTGCTGAAAAAGGACGTTATGCAGGCTTTGAAGGAACATTAAATAGCCATTTGCGTAATCCACTTGTGGAATTGCCGATGAAAGCAGAAGATACTTTCAAAGATGTTGATGCCATTATTTTGACTCATACACATGAAGATCATTGGGATGAGGTTGCACAAAAAATTTTACCTAAATCCATCAAAATTTTTGTGCAACATGAACGGGATGGCGACTTACTCAAAGCGCAAGGTTTTACAAACATAACCAGTTTATCGTTGGAAAAACCGGTAGAGTTCGAAGGTATTATTTTAAATAAAACCGGCGGTTCTCACGGCACAACGGAAATGTACGCTGTACCACAATTAGCTGAGATTTTAGATGAGGCGATGGGCGTAACATTCCAAGCGAAAGGTCATCCAACTGTTTACTTGGTTGGTGACACAATTTGGACTGCTGAAGTAAACAAAGCCATTAATCGTTATAAACCTGATGTAATGATTATGAACACTGGTGATGCGCGTACCTTAGCTTTTCCGAATGACGGCATTATTATGGGGTTACAAGATGTTGCTCATGCTCGTAACATGCTACCAAATACAAAACTTATCACGGTGCACATGGATGCAGTAAATCATATGTCTGTGTACCGTAAGGATTTACGCCAATTTGTCCAAGCAAACAAGCTTGAAAATGTAGTAATTCCAGAAGATGGTGAAACAGTGAAGTTTTAAAAACAAGTGGTCAAATTTTGATGGAGATTTGCAAAAACACCTAAAAATTTGACCGCACTTTGTTATAAAAAAGCCGTCTGAAATTTCAGACGGTCTTTTTCTAAGAAATAATTTTAATTAATTCCTTCCACTAAAATTGCGCGGCCTGTTGTTGCGCCCAAACGGATGGATTTGAATGCTTGGAAACGCCGAAATCGGGCACGATACGCAATACTTTCCGCAAAACGGGTTTTCTGTTTCAGGAAAACCGCCTGCCGGAAAACTTGACCGCGATGCAGAATATCGCTATTTTTATGGACAAACCCGATGAAGGCGAAATCATCGCGCTGGCGGCGAAAGTCGGGCTGACTGCGGGCGATTTGAACAAATATCCGACCGAATTGTCCGGCGGCATGGCGAAACGGGTAGCATTTTTGCGCCTGCAGCTGTGCGGCTGCGACCTTGCCTTGCTGGACGAGCCGTTCGTCGGTTTGGACCGCGATTTGCGCGATATTTTGGTCGCCATGCTGGTGGAAAAAATCGAGCGGCAGGGCATGGCGTGTATGCTGGTAACGCACGACCGCTTCGAAGCCGCACGCCTGAGCCATGAAATCATGCTGCTTTCCACTAAGGGCATGAACGTGCAAAACGTGATTACCCTGCCTACGCTGCTGTCCGAACGCGATTCGGCTTTTGAAGAAGCCGTGGTGCCAAGGGGGCAGGGGATTCATTATGAGGTGCTTTATGTTTTCGACTGTGATTACTGCTGCTGTTTTATATATTGCTACAGCAGTAGATTTGTTGGTAATACTATTAATATTTTTTGCTAGAGCAAATACTAGAAAAGAATATCGAGATATTTATATCGGACAATATTTAGGTTCTGTAATTTTAATATTAGTTAGTTTATTTCTAGCTTTTGTTTTGAATTATGTTCCGGAAAAATGGGTGTTGGGTTTATTAGGTTTAATACCGATTTACTTAGGTATTAAAGTTGCTATTTACGACGATTGTGAGGGCGAAAAAAGAGCTAAAAAAGAATTGGATGAAAAAGGGTTGTCAAAATTAGTCGGTATTGTTGCTTTGGTTACAGTTGCTAGTTGTGGTGCAGATAATATTGGACTTTTTGTTCCTTACTTTGTGACTTTAGATCTTGTCGACTTATTAGTTACTCTTCTTGTATTTTTAATATTGATTTTTGTTTTAGTATATACAGCACAAAGATTGGCTAATATTTCAGGTGTTGGTGAAATTGTAGAGAAGTTTAGTCGTTGGATAATGGCTGTTATTTATATTGGTTTAGGGTTATTTATTATTATTGAAAATAATACAATTCAAACAATAATATCAATAATATGAATGATACGGGCATTTGAGTATCTGACAAACCTTCGGCTTGCTTCTTCAATACAAGATACAACCCTGTCCGCCCAATAAATCCATATCCGAAAGCATCTTCATGCAGAATTAAGCCAAACCATGAATAAGTTTTTCACCCACCCCATGCGGCCGTTTTTCGTCGGTGCGGCGGTGCTTGCCATACTCGGCGCGTTGGTGTTTTTCATCAGCTCCGGTGCCGTCATTTTGAAATGAAACCAAATCAAAGCCAATTGAACCGTCGTCTACTTGGGTACGACCATCACGTCCGCCAGTTGCTGTTGCTGATGTTTTGTAGAAAATTTTCATAATGTTTTCCTCATTTAATATTGGTTAATATGTTTTGGCGTATCGCCGTTGAAAGTGAGTACATTATATTGAACGGTAATATGAAGTGTTATATGACTTATCCAAATTACTTGCCTATTCCTACAAAATTATGTTCTCAACTGAAATGATAGAACGATTATTAAAGGTTATTCCACATAACGAACTCTATTCATCATCGATTAAAGGCTTATTTCTTCGCCATTCAGATCAACCATTTTGTTACGAAGGTATTATTCAAGAGCCGAGCATTTGCATCGTGTTAAGTGGGGAACGTGAAATACAACTAGGCGAACAATGCTACCGTTTTGACAATCAACACTTTATGTTCTGCCCTGTCAATGTGCCGATGCGCGGCGAAATTAAATATGCCGAGCCGAAAAAGCCGTTTTTAGTGATGTCGATGAAAATTGATATTGAAAGCGTTAGCAAGATTTTATTAGCAAATCCAAACCTTGCAGATGCTCTTCAACCGGGCGACGAAGGTTTTGCACAATGGCATTTGGATGAATCTCTCAAAAATGCTGTTGAACGCTTATTATTCTTGCACGAAAATCCAAAAGATATTGGGTTTCTTGCACCGCTTATCCAACAAGAAATATATTATCGACTCCTTACAGGCGAACAAGGTGGCAAATTTAAAGCCATGGTAAGCAATGGATCGCACACCAAAAAAATCGCCCAAGCTACCTATTATCTGCAACAACATTTTAGTGAAACCATCACCGTGTAAACCTTGGCAAATCTGAGTGGTATGTCACTGTCTGGTTTTCATAGTCATTTTAAGAAGATAACCAGCCTTTCACCGCTGCAATATCAAAAATCATTACGTTTGATGGAAGCCAGACGACTGATCGCACAAGAAGGGCGAGGCATTACCGAAACTGCTTACCAAGTTGGCTACGAGTCACCTAGCCAATTCAGCCGTGAATACAAACGGTATTTTGGGCATGCGCCCAAGGGGGATATTAAATAGATGGGGCTTAAAGATAGGTTTAAATACACCTAAAAATTTGACCGCACTTTATGATGAAAAAAGTCTGAAAGGTTAATTTCAGACGTTTTTTATTTAACCAAGATTTTGTGAAAAACATTAAAAATGAGATAATTCTCAAACCTTTTAAGAGGTGTTATTTATAAAAATATTTGGAGAAAGCATGGAACACAAACTTGAGGATATCATTGCGATTTTTAATCAATGTTTTGAAGAAGAATATAATACGCGATTGGTTAAAGGTGGGGATGAGCCGATTTACATTCCTGCAAATGATGAGGTGCCTTATAACGCGATTTATTTTGCGAGAGGCTTTTACAGCAGCGCATTACATGAAATCGCCCATTGGTTAGTGGCAGGGAAAGAGCGCCGTAAATTAGAAGATTTTGGATATTGGTATGAGCCGGATGGTCGTTCTGAAGCACGTCAACGTGATTTTGAAAAAGTTGAAGTAAAACCTCAAGCATTGGAATGGATTTTAGCCACAGCGGCAGGTTTTCGTTATTTTGCCAGTGCCGATAATTTGAATGGCAATCCAGGAGATACGCAACCATTTAAGCAAGCGGTGTATGAGCAAGTGAAAACCTATGCAGAAAAAGGCTTACCAAAACGTGCAGAAACTTTGCGTCATGCATTGGCTCAATTTTATGGCACAGAAGATAGAATTGATTTAGCGAAGTTTGATGTTACTCGCATCTAAAGTGCGGTCATTTTTAGGCAGATTTTGCGTCTGTCAATTTTCCTTAAAATCGGCTAGAATAGGCCGATTTTATTTTTGGCTTTAACTTTATAAAAATATGAAAGATTCTATTATTGCAAAACTTGAAAGTTTAAAAGAACGTTATGAAGAATTAGAGGCATTGCTAGGTGATGCATCGGTGATTTCGGATCAGGATAAATTCCGTGCGTATTCTAAAGAATATTCACAGCTTGAAGATGTGGTGAAATGTTTTAATCGTTGGAATCAGCTTAATTCTAACATTGCTGAAGCAGAATTGATGTTAGATGATCCTGAAATGAAAGAAATGGCAGAAATGGAAATTGAAGAATCCAAAGCCGAAATTGAAGAAGTCGAGCAACAACTTCAAATTCTTTTATTACCAAAAGATCCAAATGATGAATATAACTGCTATTTAGAAATTCGTGCAGGTACAGGTGGTGATGAAGCGGGTATCTTTGCCGGCGATTTATTCCGTATGTACAGCCGTTATGCTGAAAGTAAACGCTGGCGTGTTGAAATGCTCAGCGCAAATGAAAGCGAGCAGGGCGGTTATAAAGAAGTGATCGTCAAAGTAAGCGGTGATGGCGTGTATGGTCAATTAAAATTTGAATCAGGTGGTCACCGTGTACAACGCGTACCAAAAACAGAAAGCCAAGGTCGTATTCATACTTCTGCTTGTACTGTTGCGGTGATGCCAGAATTACCTGAATCAGAAATGCCGGAAATCAATCCTGCAGATTTACGTATTGATACCTACCGTTCATCTGGTGCGGGTGGTCAGCACGTTAATACCACAGACTCTGCGGTACGTATTACCCACATTCCAACAGGTATTGTGGTGGAATGTCAGGATGAGCGTTCACAACATAAAAACAAAGCGAAAGCGATGTCTGTCTTGGCTTCACGTATTGTTCAAGCCGAGCAAGAACGTCAAGCGGCAGAGCAAGCAGATACCCGCCGTAACTTATTAGGTTCAGGCGATCGTTCTGATAAAATTCGCACTTATAACTACCCACAAGGTCGTGTCACAGATCACCGTATCAACTTAACGCTCTATCGTTTAGATGAAGTGATGAACGGCAAAATTGACGAGCTTATTCAGCCGATTATCACTGAATATCAAGCAGATCAATTAGCGGCGTTATCTGAGAGTAATTAATGACCTATCAACAATGGCTTGCCGATGCTGCGCAAGCCTTAAATCAGATAAATCTAACAGAGAATGGCAAAGTTGATGCGTTAGTGCTATTGCAACACGCAACGGGCAAATCGAGAACGCAAATTTTAGCTTTCGATGAAACGGAAATTGATGAAAAAGTGCGGTTAAAATTGACCGCACTTTTAGATCGTCGTTTAAAAGGCGAGCCTATCGCTTATATCCTCGGTGAAAAAGAATTCTGGTCTTTGCCTTTAAATGTGTCTGAAGGAACATTAATTCCTCGTCCCGATACTGAAATTCTCGTAGAAAAAGCATTACAAATTGCGTTAGAAAAACTGGAAGACAATCCACCGCACTTTCGTATTCTCGATCTTGGTACCGGCACTGGCGCCATTGCGTTGGCGCTGGCTTCTGAGCTTTCTTCTATTTGTCAAAAAAAACATATTCAATTAGATGTCATCGGTGTTGATTTGATGCCTGAAGTCGTCAAATTAGCACAATCCAATGCAGAAAAAAATGAGCTCAAGGTGCAATTTTTGCAGAGTCGTTGGTTTGAAAATGTTGAAGGGCAGTTTGATATTATCGTCAGTAATCCGCCTTATATTGATGAAACCGATGAGCATCTTTTCCAAGGTGATGTGCGTTTTGAGCCTCGTTCGGCGTTGGTGGCGGGTGAAAACGGTTTAGCTGATTTACGTCATCTTATTGAGTATGCGCCAGGACATTTAAAAGATAACGGCTATTTATTGTTAGAGCACGGCTGGATACAGGGTGAAGAAGTGCGGTCAATTTTCTGGCAAAATCATTGGCAAGGGGTTGCAACCATACGGGATTATGGCGACAATGAGCGCGTAACATTGGGATATTGGAAGCGGTAATGAAATACGATCAAAAAGCCTTGTATGCTGAGCTTACTCATTTTTATTTGAGCATTTGTGAGAAAGAGCAACTTGATGAGCCTCGTATAAGAGGGCTCGTGGGGAGTTTAGTACGCAAAGCTCGCCAAGCTATTCCTGAAGAATGGGATAATAAAGCTAAAATTCATCAACTCTTGCAGTTATTTTATGGCGATTGGGGCTTTCATTGCGATGCGGATAATTATTTCTATGCCCGAAATTTATACCTTCCGTATATTTTAGAAGAACGTGAAGGCATGCCAGTGAGCCTTGGCGCCTTAATACTTTATTTGGCCGCAAGTTTAAAATTGCCGATTTATCCCGTGAATTTTCCGACCCAACTGATTTTGCGTGCAGAAGTTGATGGCGAAGTGGCGTTTATTGATCCTTGGAACGGAAAATATATTTCAGTGGATGAATTGAAAAAACTCTATGAAGGTGCCTTTGGTTTTGGGGCTCAAATTCAACCTGAAGATTTAGCTCGAGCAGATATTCCGATGCTTACCGCACGTTTCCGTCAGCTCGCCAAAAATGCCTTAATTCGTGAAGAACAAAACGATTTGGCGTTTAATTATATCCAATTCTTGTTAGCAGGAAGAAAAGATCCTTACGATATTCGCGATCGTGGCTTAGTGTTGGCGCAAATGGGCGCTTATCCTTCAGCCATTGAGGATTTGGAATATTTTGTGGATCAATGTCCGAATGATCCCACTTCTTCTCTGTTAAAAACTCAACTTTTAGAACTGAAAGGCGAAGCATTGAAAGATGCCAAGTCCATCCATTAAAAAGGAAATATTATGCAAAATAAAATTGTAAAAATTGGCAATATTGATGTCGCAAATGACAAACCTTTTGTACTTTTCGGCGGAATGAACGTGCTTGAAAGCCGTGATATGGCAATGCAAGTTTGTGAAGCTTACGTGAAAGTGACTGAAAAGTTGGGTGTGCCTTATGTCTTTAAAGCATCTTTCGATAAAGCTAACCGTTCTTCAATTCATTCTTACCGTGGCCCAGGCATGGAAGAAGGTTTAAAAATTTTCCAAGAATTAAAAGAAACCTTTGGCGTGAAAGTGATTACCGATGTGCACGAAATCTATCAATGCCAGCCTGTTGCTGATGTGGTGGATGTGATTCAATTACCGGCATTCTTAGCTCGTCAAACTGATTTAGTCGAAGCTATGGCAAAAACGGGGGCGGTAATTAACGTGAAAAAACCACAATTCTTGAGCCCGGGTCAAATGGGGAATATCGTGGATAAGTTTGAAGAATGCGGTAACGATAAAATTATCCTTTGTGATCGTGGTTCAAACTTCGGTTACGATAATTTAGTGGTGGATATGTTAGGTTTCGGCGTGATGAAAAAAGTGTCGAAAGGCAGCCCAGTTATTTTTGACGTGACTCATTCATTACAATGTCGCGATCCGTTTGGGGCTGCTTCAGGTGGTCGTCGTGAACAAGTGACCGAATTAGCCCGTTCTGGTTTAGCAATTGGCATTGCAGGCTTATTCTTAGAAGCGCACCCAAATCCAAATCAAGCAAAATGTGATGGCCCTTCTGCATTGCCACTTTCAGCATTAGAAGGTTTTGTCTCACAGATGAAAGCCATTGATGATTTAGTGAAGTCTTTCCCTGAATTAGATACGTCTATCTAATGGAGAAGTGCGGTTGAAAACGGCGTTGTTTTTGACCGCACTTTTGTTCTGTAAAAGGAGATAACAATGAATATCGTATTTTTAGACAGCACGGCAATTCCGAAACATATTCCTATTCCTCGTCCAAGCTTTCCGCATAACTGGGTTGAGTACGAATATACTTCCGCAGAGCAAACTATTGAGCGTGCAAAAGACGCGAATATTATTATCACCAGTAAAGTGATTTTAAGCCGTGAGGTGTTGCAACAACTACCTAAATTAAAACTCATTGCTATCACCGCAACAGGCACCAATAACGTAGATTTAGACGCGGCAAAAGAATTGGGCGTAGCAGTTAAAAATGTGACAGGTTATTCTGCAACGACTGTGCCGGAACATGTGTTGGGTATGATTTTTGCGTTAAAACACAGCTTGGCTGGCTGGCAACGCGATCAAATCACTGGCAAATGGACTGAGAGTAAACAGTTCTGCTACTTTGATTATCCTATTACAGATGTTAAAGGTTCAACATTAGGCGTATTTGGAAAAGGCTGTTTAGGTACGGAAGTGGGGCGTTTAGCTGAGCTTTTAGGCATGAATGTCCTTTATGCTGAACATCGAAATGCCACAACGTGCCGTGAAGGTTACACGCCTTTTGAAGAGGTGCTAAAACAAGCCGATATTCTCACATTGCATTGTGCATTGACTGAAACAACCAAAAATTTAATCAATCAAGAAACCTTGTCACTTTGTAAGAAAGGGGCGTATTTAATCAATACTGGTCGTGGTCCATTGATTGATGAGAAAGCAGTTTGTGACGCATTAAAATCAGGGCAATTAGGTGGTGCCGCATTAGATGTGTTAGTGAAAGAACCACCAGAGAAAAACAATCCACTGATTGAATTAGCGAAAACGATGCCAAATTTAATTATCACACCTCATATTGCTTGGGCGAGTGATAGTGCGGTAACTACGCTAACGAAAAAAGTGACGCAAAATATCGAAGATTTCGTTCAACAATTAAATCAAAAATAATGAATTTACCTATTTCTTTATACGTCGCCCTGCGATATTGGCGTGCAAAAAGCGCCGATCGTTTTGGGCGACTTGTTGCTAATTTGGCAAGCTTTGGTATCGTACTGGGTGTGATGGCGTTGATTATTGTGCTTTCTGTCATGAATGGATTAGAGGGCTATCAAAAACAGCAGGTGCTTTCGAGCATTCCGCACGCAATTGTTAGCCAAGAAGCGCCTATTTCGGCAGAAAAACCGCTTGAAAATACTCCGCACTTTGTGCAAAAAGCCGTGCCAATTAATACGACAAATGTTGTGTTTCAAACAGCAAAAGGCGTGAGTGCAGGACAAGTAATTGGCATTCAGTCTTTTTCAGATGATCCTTTACTGGAAGGTTTCGAACCGAGCCAATTTAATCAACTTTTACCGCAAGGTGAGTTTAAGCTAATTATTGGCGATAATCTGGCGCAAAAATTAGGCTTAGCGGTGGGCGATAAAGTTCGCTTAATGATTACTGAAAATAGCCAATATACGCCATTTGGTCGTGTGCCGATGCAGCGTTTATTTACAGTGAGTGAGATTTACTATGATTATGGCGAAGTGTCAGGCTATGAAGTTTTTGCTAATTTAGCGGATATTGGTCGCTTAATGCGTATTCAGCCAGGCGAGGCACAAGGTTACCGTTTATTCTTAGATGATCCTTTCCAAATCACAGAATTACCAACCTATTTCAAAGAGAGTCACATCAGCGATTGGCGTGTCCAAAAAGGGGAGTTTTTCCAAGCAGTTCGTATGGAAAAAAATATGATGGGCTTGTTGATTAGCTTAATTATTGTTGTTGCGATTTCGAATATCGTGACTTCATTAAGTTTAATGGTGGTGGATAAACAAGGAGAAATTGCTATTTTACAAACACAAGGTGTGACTAAATCTCAAGTACGTTCGATCTTCATTTATCAAGGTTTATTGGTTGGGCTCGTGGGCACATTGATTGGTGCTGTACTGGGCGTATTAATTACCTTAAATCTTGGGGCAATTTTAAGTGCGGTCAATCCGAACGGTGTTTTCTTGCCAACATCGATTGAGCCAGTGCAAGTCATTATTGTGATAGCCTTTTCTTTATTGTTATCTTTATTATCAACCATTTATCCAGCTTATCGTGCGGCGAAAACAGAGCCGGCGGAAGCATTACGTTATGAGTAAAATATGAATAACTACTTATTAGAATGTCAAAATATTAATAAATTTTACCAAGAAGGCGAGAACCAAACTCAAGTATTAAAAGGCGTAAGCTTTGCCATGAAACCACAAGAATTAGTGGCGATTGTGGGGAGTTCTGGTTCGGGAAAAAGTACTTTATTACACACCTTAGGCGGTTTAGATCAGCCAAGTAGTGGGGAAGTCTTTATTAAAGGGCAATCTTTGCAAAAAGCGTCTGAAAGTGAATTGGCTAAATTGCGTAACCAAAATCTAGGTTTTGTGTATCAATTTCACCATTTAATGGCAGATTTTACTGCGTTAGAAAATGTGATGATGCCGATGTTAATTGGTCGTCAGAATAAAACAGAAGCAAAAGATCGTGCGGAAAAAATATTAGGTGCAGTAGGCTTAAGTCATCGCATTACCCATCGTCCGTCAGCCCTTTCGGGTGGCGAACGTCAACGTGTGGCGATAGCTCGTGCATTAGTGAATAATCCCGCTCTCGTCTTGGCCGATGAACCAACCGGTAACTTGGATCATAAAACCACAGAAAGTATTTTTGAGCTGATTCAAACCTTGAATGCAGAACAAAACATTGCGTTTTTATTGGTGACACATGATATGTCATTAGCGCAAAAACTGTCTCGTTGTTTAACTATGCAAGATGGCATTTTGAAGGAAGGTGCATAATGAATACGCCTTTTTTCATTAGCTGGCGTTATCAACGAGGTAAGCAAAAGAATCCGTTGGTGGCGTTAATTTCGAAATTCTCTGCTATCGGTATCGCCCTTGGCGTAGCAGTGTTGATTGTAGGGTTAAGTGCCATGAATGGGTTTGAGCGTGAATTAAACTCGCGCATTTTGGCTGTCGTGCCACATACGGAAATCACGGTAAATCCACATGACAATGAAGCCACATTAAACCATTGGCAGAACCTTGCGGAACGTCTAAAAACAAACAAAAAAATTACCGCACTTTCACCTTTTGTGAGTTTTACTGCCTTAGTCGAGAATGGCAATAAACTTAAAGTTGTTCAAGTGAAAGGGGTCGATAAACAAGCTGAAGATCAAGTAAGTTCTCTTGGTAAGTTTGTGGAAGGTGATGGCTGGCAAAAATTCGCAGAAGAAGGCGGATTGGTACTGGGCTCTGGTATTGCCAAAGAGTTAGATGTTAAAGCGGGCGATTGGGTATCGTTATTAATCTCTCAACCGAATGGCGAAGATCAAATGGCGCAACCTAATCGTGAGCGTGTTCAAGTGACCGCGATTTTACGTTTAGATGGTCAGTTAGACCACAGTTATGCCTTACTGGCATTACCTCAAGCGCAAGAATTAATGGGATATCGTGAAGATCAAATTACCGGTGTTGAATTGAAAGTTGATGATCCATTTAAAGTACAAGACATGGATTATTCGATGCTGAATGATTATCCGCAACTGCTTTATATTCAAAACTGGGTGGCAAAATTTGGTTATATGTATCGTGATATTCAGCTTATCCGTACCGTGATGTATATCGCCATGGTACTTGTAATCGGTGTAGCGTGTTTTAATATCGTTTCAACCTTAATTATGGCGGTAAAAGATAAGCAAGGTGATATCGCGATTATGCGAACCCTGGGGGCGAATAATGGCTTTATTAAGCAGATCTTTATTTGGTATGGTTTGCTTGCAGGAATGAAAGGGTGTCTGATTGGTATTGTGTTAGGTGTTGTACTTGCACTGAATCTCACGCCGATTATTCAAGGCATCGAGACATTACTCGGTAAAAAACTGTTATCAGATGGTATTTATTTCGTTGATTTCTTACCAAGTGAATTACATTGGTTCGATGTTGTATTAGTTCTCGTGGCGGCATTGGTATTGAGTTTACTCGCCAGTCTTTATCCAGCTAGTCGAGCGGCAAAATTACAGCCAGCTCAAGTATTGAGTAATCACTAATAAAAAATCAGGGATTAAGCATTTAATCCCTGATTTTTTTATTGTTCAACCGTTAATTATTATTGGTTTTCTTTATCTGTTTTTAATAAGCCAGATGAGCCTTCAGAATAATCACGAGGAGGCTCTTCAGATTTACTTTCTGATGAGGCAGTCACCAATTGCTGGGTAAATAAACCTTTGTCGGCGGGTTTACTGCCAAGCAAGGTTTCAGATGAAGCGGCATAGTGACGGTACAGTTTTTGATAATCACCAATTAAGGTTTTAAATAATTCAGCACTTTCTGCGAAATGTTTTTCAAGTTGTGCTTGTTTATCGCTTAATTGTGTTTTTACTTCTTTTAGTTCAGCTTCAGTTTGAACTTGTTTTTTAACAGAACCTTTTGTTAAGCGTAATAACACATAGCCTAAGATTACGCCAACTACAAGCCCAATTACAGCAGCTTGCCACATTTCTGGTGTCCATGATTGCATACATTACTCCTTCTTTTGAATTCAGTGTTTAGTGTAAAGGAAAAACAAAAAACTTTCTTTGCGGTTGATCACATTTTGAACAAGCAGAGCTTACACTGCTGCAATAATAACGATTTCAACTTTCCAATCAGGATCCGCAAGTTTTGCTTCTACCGTTGCTCGGCTTGGTGGATTTTGGCTATCGACCCATTCATCCCATGCTTGGTTGAGTTGAGCATAATCTGCCGTATCAGCAAGGAAGATTTGCGTGGTAAGAATTTTGCTTTTTTCAGAACCAATTTCAGCCAATAATTTATCGATCAGTGAAAGGACTTCTTTGGTTTGTTCGTAAGCATTTTGCTTAACGGTTTTTTCCGGCACTTGGCCTGCAAAATAGGCAGTATTGTTATGAATGACCACTTCTGAAAAGCGTTTGCTTGGTTGAATGCGTTGAATCGACATAATGGCTCCTTTTTGATGAAGATAATTCCATTCTAAAGGCGGTTTTAGACTTTGTAAATCAAGAAATTGTGGGATAAAATAACTGAGAATTTTTATCAACTAAAGAGAACTATGAAACTCCTGATTTCGAATCAATATGGCGCCATTGTGATGGCATTATTGCCTTTTGTTTACGGTATGTTATTAGCTTCACCTGTTTGGGCGCATTTCTTTTTGCTGTTAGCTTGGTTCACCATGTATTTGCTGAGTTACCCAATGCTTAGTCTCTTTAAAGGCAAAAATATGGCGGAATATAAAAAGTGGACTATCATCTATAGTGTCGCAGCTTTTTTATTTGCACTTCCCGCCATTTTTTATAACTGGCAAATTCTTTTCTTTATTGCCGCCATGTTTCCTTTTGTATTGGTGAGTATCTATTACACCAAGAAAAAAGATGAACGTAATCTTCTCAATGATTTGGCTGGTATTGCGATTTTTGCCCTTGCAGGTATGGGATCCTATTATTTTTCTGACCGCACTTTTGATGAGAAAATCTGCTGGGTAGCACTGTACCCAAGCTTATTTTTTATTGGCACCACGCTTTACGTCAAATCAATGATGCGTGAACGTAAAAATCCGCTTTATCTCAAAGCCTCTATTATTTTCCATGTACTTTGCGTGCTTGGTTGCTTGTTTACCCAACAATATGTCTTATCACTTGCTTTTGTGCCAGCATTAATTCGTGCCATTTATTTACCAACCAAGAAACTTTCGGTTAAGCAAGTCGGTCTAATAGAATTCGGAACATCCGCGATTTTTTTAATTATTTTATTGATAGCGACGTTATAAGATGAAGAAATTAGCCAAACTTTTACTCCTCGCCACGCTTACCTTAAGCAGTTCAGCATTTGCCATGAAAACCATTGATTTGGTTGATAAAGCGCAAATGACGGATCAGCAAAAAATGGATCTGGCACAGAAATTGGCAGAGAAACAAGATTGGAAAGCCGTTTTTGAAATTATGTATCCTCTTGCGTTGGAAGGTAATTTACAGGCGCAAAGCAATTTAGGGATGCTTTATAATTTAGGTCGTGGAGTAGATGAAAATAAAGAGTTGGCTTATTGGTGGTTTAGCGAAGCTGCTGAGCGAGGCAGCATTAAGGCTATCAATAATTTGGCTGTGATGTATTTCAACGGCAATAACTATGTGAAACAAGATACTGCTCAGGCGATTAAATTATTTGAAGCTAGTGCGACAAAAGATCCTGATGCCATGCTTACATTAGGAGAAATTTATACCAATCAGAAAGAATTTACCAAAGCCTTTGAATGGTTCCAAAAAGCCGCGAATGCGGGCAGCAATGAGGGGCGATTCCGTTTAGCTCGTTTATATGAAGAAGGGATTGGAACACAAGTGAATATTGGTTTAGCCAAATTGCTTTATTTGGAAATTATGAATACGGCGAAAAAGGATGAAATCAAAGAAATCGCCAGACAGCGATTACAACGTTTAAGCTTGTATTAAGAAAAAGTGCGGTTGATTTTAACCGCACTTTTTTTATTTCACCTCTGCACCTTTCAACCAGCGTCTGACCCAACTGCGGTTTGGCATTAAGTTATGAATCAAATCTTCGCTCATCGGCAAGGGCTCGCCATAAATTAAGGAAGCCAGTGTTTCCCCTAAAAATGGCGCAGAAGTTAATCCTCGAGAGCCTAATGTGCCGATTAAATAGAGATTAGGGTAGTTTGTAGCTTGTTCTATTGGTTGTTTACGGCGGCGCAAATTAAACAAATTCTGATATTGTGTTTGCTGAGCTGAAAAATGAGGAACCGCGCCCATCATTGGCGTGAGATCACGTACAGAGCAACGCACACCGATTCGAGCAAGATTACCCGATGTATCCACTTCTTTTGTCCAGTCTTCAGGTATATTTTGCTGAATTTTTTGTTGGTTTTCTTGTTGTTCAGTTAGGCTAAATTCACGAGTCGCATTATCACGAACATGACTTGCGCCAATACAATGACTAGTTTTTGCTTGATCTGCTGGAGTAAGGTAGCCGTCATAGCACAACACGGTTTTAAGTTTAAGTAAGTTTGCTGATGTTGGAATTTGGCTTACTTGTCCGCGAACAGGATAGAGTGGGAGTTTTTGTGTTTGTTCAAACTCTGTGAGTTTATGCCCGTTTGCTAAAACAACCACTTCATGGCTGAACGTTTCATTTTCAGCCGTTGTGATTTGCCAACCATTTTCTGTTTGTGAAAGTGCGGTTACTTTTTGTAATGTTTTAATCTGGATGCCTTGTTTCTCTAAAAAGGCAAAAGCATGCTGAACTAACTGACGAGGAGCAAGCCAAGCGCCTTGAGGAATAAAACCACCACCAAAAGGTAACGGTAAGCCCACTTTTTCACTTAATTCAGATTGGCTTAAAGACTGATATAAATCAGAAGGCAAATTTAGCTCAGCGATTTTATTTAATTTACTTTCAGCTTTCTCATTGTAAGCACAAAGTGCGACACCACAGAACTCATGTTCAAATTCGATTTGTTGTTGAATTGCCCATTGTAGAAATTGATGACCATAGGCGAAAGCATGAATATAAAAACGAATATTGCGATCGTTATCATCGCTCAGTTGCGGATAAAAAGCGCCTTGTTTATTGCCGGATGCATTGAGGGCAGTTTGCTCATCTTCGCAATAAATTGTGATTTTAGCCCCGCGTTTAACCAATGAAATGGCTGTACAAAGCGAAGCAATTCCACCACCAATAATGGCAATATCTTGCTTGTTTAGATTGGCTGACTGACTATGAAACCAGGGCGTAGAAAGTGCGGTTGGTTTTTCCTGCGTTTTTTGACCAGAAAGACATTCCCGTTTTTTACCAAAGCCTTTGCGTTTCTTAATATTAAAGCCTGCATTTTCTAAGCCTTTTCTCACCGCACTTGCCGCAGTGAAGGTCGCAAAGGTACCTTGTAGCTTGGTAAAACGAAACATTTGCTGATAAAGCTGCTCATTCCACATGTCTGGGTTTTTACTCGGCGCAAAACCATCTAAAAACCACGCATCAATTTTGCTATTCATATAATCGCCCAGCTGCGGCAGATTTTCAGCCACATCACCAAACCAAAGATCTAACGTGGTTTCATCAAAATGAAAACGATAGCAACCTTGAATAGGATTAAGCCAATGTTGTTGTAAATGCTGAGCAAGACGAGAAAATTGCGGATAGGCTAAATGGGCTTGTTGTAATGCATCAAGTGGCAAAGGGTATTTTTCGAAAGAGATAAAATAAAGGCGTTTTAAAGGCGAATCAGGGTATTTTTGACGAAATTCACGGAATAGCGTAGCCACCGCAAAGAAATTTAATCCTGTGCCAAACCCCGTTTCAGCAATAACAAAATGGGCTTCTTGATAATTAACCCAACGTTCCCACAACTGATTACCTTCTAAAAACACATAGTGGGTTTCTGCTAAACCATCTTGATTAGAAAAATACACATCATCAAATTTATCCGAAACAGGCGTGTTCTCTTGGTTAAAATGAATTTTTGCGTGCTGAATGGTGAACATGTGTTAGCCCTTTTTTGCCTTATCAAATTCTTTTATAATAGCACGGAAATTTTGAGTCGGTTAAAACTTAACTGGTCGAACAAATGAATTATTGCTTGCAATATTTTCATTTCATAGTAAATTGCGTTCAGCTAACAACTGTAAGTTGAATTAAATTTCCCCTAACTCATAAGGAATAAAGAATGAAAAGAGCTGTAATTACTGGTTTTGGTATTATTTCAAGTATCGGTAACAACAAAGAAGAAGTTTTGGCTTCATTAAAAGCAGGTAAATCTGGTATTGAAGTCGTGCCTGACTTTATTGAAATGAAAATGCGTAGCCATATTGCCGGCACAATCAAACTTGATCCAAGCGAGCATATCGATCGTAAAGTGTATCGTTTTATGGGTGATGCGGCAGCTTATGCATACCTTTCTATGCGTGAAGCGATTGAAGATTCAGGTTTAACAGAAGATCAAGTTTCAAATGACCGTACAGGTCTTGTAATCGGTGCAGGTACTGGTTCAGCACATAACCAATTAGTGGCTTGTGATGCAGTGCGTGGTCCACGCGGTGTGAAAGCGATTGGTCCTTATGCGGTAACTAAAACGATGGCATCAAGTGTGTCAGCTTGTTTAGCAACCCCTTACAAAATCCGTGGTGTGAGCTACTCAATCAGCTCTGCTTGTGCAACGTCTGCACACTGTATCGGGCACGCAGTTGAATTAATCCAATTAGGTAAACAAGATGTGGTTTTCGCTGGTGGTGCGGAAGAATTATCTTGGGAATGTGCAACAGAATTCGATGCAATGGGTGCGGTTTCAACTAAATACAATGATACCCCAGAAAAAGCGTCTCGTGCTTACGATGCAAATCGTGATGGTTTCGTTATTGCAGGTGGTGGTGCAGTTGTGGTTGTTGAAGAATTAGAACACGCATTAGCACGTGGTGCAAAAATCTACGCTGAAATCGTAGGTTATGGTGCAACCTCTGATGGTTACGACATGGTAGCACCAAGTGGTGAAGGTGCTGAGCGTTGTATGAAACAAGCGATGGCAACTGTGGATACTCCAATTGATTACATCAACGTACACGGCACATCAACACCAGTTGGTGACGTAAAAGAATTAGGTGCAATCAAAAATGTATTTGGTGACAAAATCCCAGCGATTTCTTCAACCAAATCAATGACTGGTCACTCTTTAGGTGCAGCAGGTGCACACGAAGCAATCTATACCTTATTAATGTTACACAATGACTTCATTGCACCAAGCATTAATATCGAAACATTAGACGAGGCGGCAGAAGGCTGCAATATCGTGACTGAAACAAAAGAAAATGCAGGCTTACAAACTGTAATGTCAAACAGCTTTGGTTTCGGTGGTACAAACGCGACTTTAGTGTTCAAACGCTATAACGGCTAATTAAAAAACTCATAAAATCTAACCGCACTTTGGGGCTTCCAAGTGCGGTTTTTTCTTATCATCAATTCTTTTCCTTCCGCTCATAAGAGAAAACAACATTTAAAATGTGATCTAGTTCAAATTTCTGAACAAAAGAATAAAATTTTTTTATTTTTATAAAACTCTATATAAAAATGCAATTATCTTTGTTTTTTGACTTCAACCTTTATTTAAAACTTTATTTCTTAATTTGTGTAGATTTTAATGCTTTTAAATTTGTTTTTTTAGACTTTTGCAATGCTAGACAAGTTGTTTTCTTTCGGTATGATGGTTCCATTGTTTTGACAACGAATCGTAGTAATAAAAGTGCGGTCAGTTTTAGGAGTAAAATATGAAGAAATTATCCGGTGCGGAAATGGTGGTTCAGTCTTTGCGTGACGAAGGCGTTGAGTATTTATTTGGTTATCCAGGCGGTGCCGTATTGGATATTTATGATGCAATCCATACCCTTGGTGGGATTGAACATATTTTAGTCCGTCATGAGCAAGCGGCAGTGCATATGGCTGATGGTTATGCACGAGCGACCGGTAAAGTAGGTTGTGTGTTAGTGACATCTGGTCCAGGTGCAACCAATGCGATTACGGGGATTTTAACGGCTTATACTGATTCGGTACCAATGGTGATCATTTCTGGTCAGGTAATGAGTAGCTTAATTGGCCGTGATGCGTTCCAAGAATGTGATATGGTGGGGATTTCTCGCCCGGTAGTTAAACACAGCTTTATCGTTAAAAAAGCAGAAGATATTCCAGGTATCTTGAAAAAAGCTTTTTATATTGCTTCAACAGGTCGTCCAGGTCCCGTTGTCGTAGATATTCCAAAAGATACCGTAAACCCAACATTAAAATATCCTTACGAATATCCAAAATCAGTTGAGCTTCGTTCTTATAATCCAACAGTAAATGGTCACAAAGGTCAAATTAAGAAAGCGTTAAAAGCATTATTAGTGGCTAAAAAACCGGTTTTATTCGTCGGTGGTGGTGCAGTTGCTGCAGGCTGTCATGAAGAATTAACGCAATTTGCACAACGTTTAAATTTACCGGTAACTTCATCGTTAATGGGTTTGGGTGTATATCCAAGTACCGATAAACAATTCTTAGGTATGCTTGGGATGCACGGAACTTACGAAGCCAATACAGCAATGCATGAAAGTGATTTAATTCTTGGTGTTGGCGTTCGTTTTGATGACCGAACCACTAACAACTTAGATAAATATTGCCCGAATGCAAAAGTGATTCAGATTGATATTGACCCAACCTCTATTTCTAAAAACGTCCCTGTTGCGATTCCAATTGTAGGTAACGCGAAAAATGTATTGGATGAGTTCTTAAGCTTATTAGGTGAAGAAATTGGTTCGCGTCCTCAAAACCAATTAGAAGATTGGTGGAAACAAATTGATGAATGGAAAGCGAAAAAATGCTTGGATTTCGACCGCACTTCAGGCGTCATCAAACCGCAACAAGTGATGGAAGCGGTATATCGTATTACAAAAGGCCAAGCTTATGTGGCATCGGATGTAGGCCAACATCAAATGTTTGCCGCATTACATTATCCGTTTGATTTACCGCGTCGTTGGATCAATTCAGGTGGTGCAGGTACCATGGGCTTCGGTTTACCCGCTGCATTAGGGGTGAAACTTGCGCATCCTGAAGCAACCGTAGTTTGTGTAACGGGTGATGGCAGTATTCAAATGAATATCCAAGAGCTTTCAACAGCAACGCAATATGGTATTCCTGTTGTGGTAATTTGTTTGAACAACCACTTCTTAGGCATGGTAAAACAATGGCAGGATTTAATTTACTCTGGCCGCCATTCTCAAACTTATATGAATTCTTTACCGGATTTCGTGAAGTTAGCCGAATCTTATGGTCATGTGGGAATTCAAATTTCGACACCAGATGAATTAGAAAGCAAATTAAAAGAAGCCTTCAGTATTAAAAATAAATTGGTCTTTGTTGATATTAACGTTGATGAAACCGAACACGTTTACCCAATGCAAGTTCGCGGCGGGGCGATGAATGAGATGATTTTAAGCAAACCACAAGAGGAGAAAGAATAATGCGTAGAATTTTATCTGTTTTATTAGAAAATGAATCCGGTGCATTATCTCGTGTGGTCGGCTTATTTTCCCAACGTGCATTTAACATTGAAAGCTTAACTGTGGCACCAACTGATGATCCAACCCTTTCTCGCATGACGATTGAAGCGGTGGGGGATGAGCAAGTGCTCGAACAAATCGAAAAACAACTTCACAAATTAGTGGATGTGTTTAAAGTTATTAATTTGAGTGAACATGAGCACGTTGAGCGTGAAGTGTTGTTAGTGAAAGTACGAGCAACGGGTTCATCACGCGATGAGCTAAAACGTTTAGCCGACATTTTCCGTGGTCAGATTGTGGATGTAACAACAAAATCCTATACGATTCAATTAACGGGTACAAAAGACAAATTAGATGCGTTTGTTGAGGCTGTGAAAGAAGAAAGTACATTACTTGAGATTGTTCGTTCAGGCTTAATTAGCCTTTCCCGTGGCGAGAAAAATATTCTCTAATGATCTCGAAAGTGCGGTTAAAAATGACCGCACTTTTGAAAATGAAAAAAGGAAGTCATGATTGACTTCCTTTTTGTTTATTCTGAATGAATGTTAAGCTTCCGATTTATTGGTTAATGCGATATATAAGCAAACCACAAAGCCGGCAATTAAAACATAAGGCGTAAAGGTTGGAACACCAGTAGGTGCGGCTGCAAAACCAAAGTTATGTGCCGCTGCTGCGCCCAGTAACATACCGAGTACAAATAATGCTGAGTCATTGTTCCCTTCACCAATATTAACTAATTGTTTGCCTGGACAACCACCGCCTAATGCAAAGCAAAGGCCGCAAAGTGCCATAGAAAGGAAATTGTAGAGATAGTCATTATGTGCGATAGGTTGTTTTTCAAAGCCTAAATGGAATTGACCTAATAAGGCATTGGTTATTGCTGCAAAGACTATCAGTGCAATCACACCATTTAATAAATGTGCATCACGGAAGAGGACAATGTTTCGGAATGCCCCAATTGTGCAAAAACGTGATTTTTGCATCAGCACACCAAGAAGTAATCCGCCAGCAAGTGACATCCAAATAGCCGCATGTTGTGCACCAGGGCCTTTTTCAGAGGTGTAAATTGCTAAATTTTCACCAAATTTAAATTGGGTTAAGGCTAAAACAAGTAAAATTACGGCAAAGATTGGACCGATTAAGCCAGAAGATTGGCTTTGTTCCTTAGATTTACCTAATGAGAATCCTCGATTTGCGAAGAAAATGCCACCCAATACGCCAGCAAATAATCCTACAATACCTGCAATTGCAGTGAGATCACCACTTCCTAATCGTAAATAAGCACGCCATGGACAACCTAAGAAAATGAGCGCACCAAGCATTGCAAAAAAGCCTAAGCTAATACGAGCAAGCGGGGCAGAGCCACCACGAGGTTTGAATTCCTTAGATAAGAATGCACTGACGAGTGCACCTAAAACTAATCCAATGAGTTCTGGGCGAAGGTATTGCAATGGAGCAGCGTGGTGTAATCCAAGCGATCCGGCTGTATCGCGTAAGAAACAAGCCGCACAAAATCCCATGTTACCAGGATTGCCATTGTAAGTGAGAAGTGGCGCAACGATACCAAGTGCAGCACCTGCAACCACAGGCCAAGTTAAAATTTTCATAATTAGACCCTTGTGATATCTGAAGTTAAATTGAATTGTGTGTTTTTAATAATAAAAACAAAGGTATTGTAGAAAGAGTTGAAAAATAAAGAAAGTTTATTTTTTTGAAATTGTGAGCAGGATCAATAATTTGATATTAATAACGTCTAAAGCCATCTTCCCAAATGCAATTCCACAATATCAACTAAATGTCGAAGGAATGTGGTGTCTTGGTCGTTATGGAAACGGTCAGTGTCTCGAGATTTGAAGAGTAAAAGTGCGGTTGGTTTTTGAGAGGTTCCACCTAAACGACAAATTGCAACGGAGCCGATAGGGAGTTCTTCAGGGAGGAACATGAGGGCTTTTTCTTTATTGGAGAGATCGCCTAAATAGAATTGGCGTAAACCCATACGCTCTAAGCGAATGAATTCAAAGGCTTTTCGGTCTAACCAATGTTGTTCAGGAATAGTGCTATTTTTTTGCCAGCTGTCAGTGAAAAGTAAGATTTTGGCACCTTCTAGCTCATAGCCTTTTGCCCAGTCATCAAGTTTTTCATTGATAGAAATAAAGTCCTCTGCTTGAAATAGTTTTTTTTGCAAAGGTAAGAGGGCAAAGAATATATCCGCTTCTTGATGAGCAAGTTGATGAAATTTTTCGAGAAGTTGAGTAAGTGTTTTGATCTGTTCTCGTTGGTGCGCAAGTTGTGCTTCGACTAATGAAATCGTCCCTTCTTCATGGCTATGTGGAATAGTGAGCTGTTGAAGTAGTTCAGGACGATGGGTAAAAAAATCAGGGTGATTTTTTAGGTAGTCAGCAATATCTTGTTCAGTCATCAAAAACTCCTCAAAAAATAACCGCACTTGGTTGTGCCAAAGTGCGGTTTATTTTTATGCTGTTTTAGGCCGCAAATGGATCGCGTAAAATCATTGTTTGAACACGATCTGGACCTGTTGAAAGGATGGCGACTGGCACGCCAGTTACTTCTTCGATACGTTTGATGTAATCACGGCAAGTTTGCGGTAATTTATTTACATCAGTCACACCGAAGGTGTTTTCTTTCCAACCAGGCAAGGTTTCGTAAATTGGCTCTACGCCTTCCCAATCTTTTGCTGCTAATGGCGCATATTCAACGATTTCGCCATTTGGCATTTTGTAAGCCGTACAGATTTTTACTTCATCGAAACCATCTAATACGTCTAATTTGGTCATACAGAAACCAGAAATCGAGTTAAGTTGAATTGCACGGCGAATCGCTACAGCATCAAACCAACCACAACGACGTGGACGACCGGTTACCGCACCAAATTCGTTACCTTTACGAGCAATTTCTGCGCCAGTTTCATCGAATAATTCAGTGGTGAATGGACCGCCACCAACACGAGTACAGTATGCTTTGATGATACCTAACACATAGTCAAGGTTGCGAGGACCGAAACCAGAACCTGTTGCTACGCCACCTGCCGTGGTGTTAGAACTGGTTACATACGGATAGGTGCCGTGGTCGATATCAAGCATGGTGCCTTGTGCACCTTCGAATAGGATGTTGTCGCCATTTTTACGAGCAGTGTCTAAGATGGTTGTGATATCTGCCACCATGCCAGTAATAATGTCAGCTACCGCGAACACATCGTCTAATGTTTTTTGATAATCAACAGGTTCTACTTTGTAGTAGTTCACCAATTGGAAATTATAGTATTCAAGGATATTTTTTAATTTTTCAGCAAAGGCTTCGCGATTGAATAAATCGCCCACGCGTAAACCACGACGAGCCACTTTATCTTCATAAGCTGGGCCGATACCACGACCGGTTGTACCAATAGCTTTTTTGCCTAATGCAGCTTCACGCGCGTGATCCATTGCAATGTGATAAGGTAGGATTAATGGACAAGCTTCTGAAATCAATAAACGTTCACGTACTTTTACGCTACGGCTTTCTAATTCGCCCATTTCTTGCATTAATGCGGCAGGAGAAATCACCACGCCGTTACCGATTAAACAGGTCACGTTATCACGTAAAATACCTGATGGAATTAAGCGTAATACAGTCTTTTCACCATTAATAATTAAAGTGTGACCTGCGTTATGACCACCTTGGTAACGCACCACATATTTAACGCGATCTGTTAATAAATCAACGATCTTGCCTTTTCCTTCATCGCCCCACTGAGCGCCAAGAACAACAACACTTTTTCCCATAATTTCCGCCTTAAGTTTGCGTAAGTTTATAAATCAGACAAACGATTACTTTACTCTTTTTTGGTCGTAATCTCAAATTTTAAACGTAAAAAAGTGCGGTTATTTTTAACCGCACTTTTTATAAATTTATTATTCAAACAACGATTTGTGTAATGAACGAACCACGTCATCTGCTTTGTCACTATGTGCTAGCATACAAATGTTATTCGTGCTTGCACCATAGCTAATCATGCGAATGTTGTAGCCTTCAAGGGTGTCAAAAATACGTTTTGCCACACCTGAAGCGAGGTGTAAATCATTTCCAATTAATGCGACAAGCGATAAGCCGGTATCAACTTTTACTGTGCAGTATTGGCTTAATTCTTCTAATAATTCAGGAGAAAGTAATTCTACGCCAGATGAAGCAGAGCCCGTTTTATCTAAAGTTAATGCAATGCTTACTTCAGAGGTTGTGATCGTATCCACAGAAATTTTATATTTCGCTAAGATGGTGAATACATTCGCCAGGAAGCCCTGTGCATGTAGCATACTGAGACTTGAAAGCGTTAATAGGGTTTGATCGCGACGTAATGCAATGGCACGGAATGTTGGGCGAGGTTGCGGATCACGAGTAACCCAAGTGCCGCCAGCTTCTGGTGCTTTACTTGAACCTACATAAACAGGGATATTACTGCGCACAGCAGGAAGCAATGTCGCAGGGTGTAATACTTTCGCCCCAAAGGTTGCCATTTCAGCTGCCTCAGCAAAGCTCATGGTATCAATACGTTGTGCATTTGGTACGATACGTGGGTCAGTCGTATAAATTCCCGCCACATCAGTCCAAATTAAGACGTCTTTTGCGTTTAATACTTCTGCTAAAAGTGCAGCAGAGTAGTCACTACCACCACGGCCTAACGTTGTGGTTTTACCACCCGGTTCACGACCGATAAAGCCTTGAGTGATAACTAATTCACCGCGGTCAATTAATGGTTTTAATAAATTATCGCAGTTCGCTTGAGTTTGTGCATCATCTGGTGCGGCTTTACCAAAGTTATCATTAGTTGCCACTAAAGTACGTACATCAACCCAAGTTGCAGAGGTCTGTAATTCTCTTAATACTTCAATGAAAATTTGCGTTGACATCATTTCACCATGACTAATGAGTTCATCAGTTAAAGCAAGTGATGTTGCAAGGCTAGCTGCTTCAGAAAGTGCGGTAATATTTTCTAAGTATTTTTCAATGATAGGACGAATGCGGCTGTCATCTTTTAATTCATTTAAAATGTTTTCTTGAATTTGGCGAACTTCACCAATTAATTTTGCGCGTTCTTCAGCTTCGACACCATTGGATAAGGCAACTAATAAGTTTGTGACACCAGCGGATGCAGAAAGCACGACAACGCGAGTATTAGGATCTGCAATGACGATTTTGGCACAAGCTTGCATAGCGGAATAGTTCGCGACGGATGTACCACCAAATTTTGCTACCGATAAATGAGACATAAGATAATCCTCTAAAATGAAAAAGTAAGATGTTGTGTTTTATGATGGCTATTAGAAATAGCGATTTAAGTAAAAATTGTCAAATAAATATGATAAAAAATCGTATAAAAATCTTTTTATTTAGATCTTTTTTGATTAAACAGGGTAAAAATTAAAGAATCATTAACTATTCAGCAGGCATTGGCAGTGGTTCTGGCGTGCCAAGAAAATAAGGTTTTACCCCGATAATTAAGTCTAATACAGCTTTCACGCGAGCAAACATTTCGCGGACACGCGTCCCAAAATAAACTTCAGGCTGTTTTGCGGTGAAACAAATAGCATCAATATCGTAATGTTTAGCAATAAGCAGAGCACGTTCACAATGGAATTTTTGACTAATGATCGTAAAGGAGGGAACTTGGAAAACTTTATTTGCTCGCACAACAGAGTCTAAGGTGCGGAATCCTGCAAAATCTTTAAACATGACGCTTTCAGACACGCCCATTTTACGAAGGTCCACAAACATGGTACGAGGCTCGTTATATTGAAGCGTGCGGTTATCACCACTTAGCAGTAAATAATCAACTTTATTTTGATCGATTAAGTATTTTGATGCTTCCAAACGGTAGTCGTAATATTTGTTGGTTTTACCTTTGGCGACATATTTGGATGTGCCCAATACTAATGCATAGTGGCGATGTGGGAGCGTTTCAACGTCTTCATAAACGCGATCCTGTACATAGAAACTAATAGCACGATCAATGGTGAAGCAACCAATCAAGACGAGTAAACCTAACCCCAAAGCGTAGCCGAGGAGTTTTTTCAGCGGAAGGCGAGAGAGCCATGAAAGTGCGGTCATTTTTAACCGCATTTTGGATAGTTGCATATGGCTAACATACTGAAAAATCAAAATAATTTCAAGTGTAATTTGTCTACCAAATTGATAAGGAAATATTTAGACGTCTAAACGTCTAAAATTTCTTGACAAAAAACATGAGCTGTTGATAATTGTTAAATCATCAACGTAAAAGGTTATCATTTTAATGGCTGTGCAAAATGTCGTGCTTTTTCAAGACAATCCCCTCCAATTAACATTGGGTGGGCAGCTTTCGCCTATCAATGTCGCGTATCAAACTTACGGGACTTTAAATGCAGATAAAAGCAATGCTGTATTGATTTGTCATGCCTTAACGGGAGATGCAGAACCTTATTTTGATGAACCGAATAAAGATGGTTGGTGGCAAAATTTTATGGGGGATGGCCTCGCATTTGACACATCTAAATATTTTTTCATTTGTTCAAATGTATTAGGCGGTTGTAAAGGAACAACGGGACCAAGCTCAATTAATCCCACTACGGGAAAACCTTATGGTAGTCAGTTCCCCAATATTATTGTTCAAGATATTATCAAAGTACAAAAAGCGTTACTTGACTATCTCGGTATAACACATCTAAAAGCGATAGTAGGCGGCTCTTTTGGCGGTATGCAAGCTACACAATGGGCAATTGATTATCCGGATTTTATGGATAATATTGTGAATCTTTGCTCTTCGATTTTCTTCAGTGCAGAAGCTATTGGGTTTAATCATGTGATGCGTCAGGCTGTCATTAATGATCCGAATTTCAATAATGGTGACTATTATGATGGCACGCCACCTAATCAAGGCCTTTCCATTGCACGTATGTTGGGAATGTTAACGTATCGTACCGATGTGCAGTTGGCTAAGGCATTTGGTCGTGCAACTAAATCTGAAGGGCAATTTTGGGGCGACCACTTTCAAGTAGAATCCTATTTGAGTTATCAAGGAAAAAAATTCTTAGATCGTTTTGATGCCAACACCTATTTGCATTTATTACGTGCACTCGATCTGTATGATCCAAGTGTTGGTTATGTGGATGTAAAAGAAGCCTTATCTCGAATTAAAGCTTGCTATACATTAGTTTCGGTGACGACAGATCAACTATTTAAATCCATTGATTTACATAAAAGTAAACAGCTTTTAGAACAAGCAGGTGTGGATTTAAGATTTTATGAATTCCCATCGGATTATGGTCACGATGCTTTTTTGGTGGATTATACGGCGTTTGAAAATAAAATTAGAAGTGGATTAGAAGGCGAGTCTGAATAAGAACAATAGAAAAGGCGGAAATTTCCGCCTTTTTTGATTTTTTCTTTATAGATGGCTCACGAAACGTGATAAATCTTTTGGTTTACAGTCTCTTTCTAATTTTTCAGCAGCTGTACCAATTTGTAATAAGGCAACAATCTTATCATTTTTACCACAGCTAAATGCTTCACGTAATTCACGCCCCTCAACGAGAGGACCAGTTGCCCAAAAACTTTCAAAACCAAGTGCATTACCCGCAAGTTGAATTGCATAAGTAGCCGCACCCGCAGTAAGCATTTGTTCCCAACCCGGTACTTTTTTCACTTCATGATTAATTTTAGCAATCACCGCAATGACCATCGGCGCACGGCGTGCAAAATTTTCTGCTTTTTTTAATCGTTCTTCACCTAAATCAAATTCAGTCACCGCTGCTTTGAGCAAGCTTTCCAATTTACTTAAACCTGTGCCTTGGATTACCACGAAATGATAAGGTTCGAGTTTACCATGATCGGGCGCACGTAAAGCCGCTTGAAACATTTGTTCTAATTGCACTTGGCTAGGTGCTGGAGCCGTTAATTTTTTATTCGATTTGCGTTGTGTTAAAAGGGTTAATGCATCCATAGTATTTTCCTTCTTCTAATTAAGTGCGGTTGATTATAGCATAGTTTTTCATAGGACTTTATGATAGGCTACGCACAATTTTTATTTCTGTTTTAAAGGTTTAATTTCGCATGAATGTCATCTTAAGCGTATTGAAATTTTGTTGTAAAGCATTCAATTTTATCCGAAATCTTGTGATGAATTTTGTGTTCTTACTGTTTGTTTTAGCGTTGATTGTGCTTGTCAGCCTTTTTAGTGATGGCAAGAAAAGCCAAGTCTTATCAGGTGATCAAGGTGCATTATATTTAAGTTTAACAGGCTATCTTGCAGATAACACGGAAGATATGCTGAGTTGGCAAGAGGAATTTCAACGTTTAAATAATGAAAAAGTCTCTTATAAATATTCCACTTTTGATGTGGTGCAAAGTATTTTATCTGCGAAAGATGATGAACGTATTCGTGGTTTAGTATTGAATTTAAATGATTTTGAAGGGGGCGATCTTCCCTCATTAGAATATGTAGGAAAAGCGATTCAAAGTTTCAAAGAGTCAGAAAAGCCGGTTATTGCTTATGCTGACAATTACGCACAATCACAATATTTCCTTGCGAGTTTTGCGGATGACATTTATCTCAATCCAATTGGGCAAGTTGGTATTCAAGGTTTGCGTCAGGAAAACCTTTACTTTAAATCCATGCTCGAAAAACTTGAAATTACACCACATATTTTCCGTGTAGGGACATATAAGTCCGCGGTAGAGCCTTTCTTGCGTGATGATATGTCGCCAGAAGCAAAAGCGAATATGCAAAAATGGCTTGGAGGCATGTGGCAAAACTATATGCAAACGTTAATGGTTAATCGCCATATTACCGCCAATGACGTATTACCAAATGCACAAAAATATATTAGTGATTTAAAAGCGTTAAAAGGTGATGAAACGGCTTATGTGAAAAAACGTCAGTTAGTGACACATTTTGCGACAAGATTGGATTTAGATAAAAAATTGACCGCACTTTTTGGTCAAGATACAGAGGGAAATACCAAATTATTAGATTTTGAAGATTATTTATCTGATTTAGGCGATCGTTTTTCTGTAGATCCAAGTGAAAAAAATATCGTTGCGGTAGTGAATGTAGAGGGGACGATTATTGATGGTGAAAGTGATGAAGAATCTGCAGGTGGCGATACTATTGCGAAGTTATTAAGACAGGCTCACGATAACGAGAAAGTGAAGGCTGTTGTTCTCCGTGTTAACTCACCGGGTGGCAGTGCATTTGCCTCTGAAATTATTCGCCAGGAAACTGAAAATCTTCAAAAAGCAGGCAAACCTGTTGTAGTATCAATGGGGGGCATGGCTGCTTCTGGTGGTTATTGGATTTCTTCTACTGCAGACTATATCGTAGCGGATAAAAATACGATTACAGGCTCAATCGGGATTTTTGCATTATTCCCAACCTTTGAAAATACAATCAAAAAAATGGGAATGAGTACCGATGGCGTAGCGACAACAGATCTCGCGGAAACTTCAGCTTTAAGTCCATTGAGTAAAAATACTCAGGATATTTACCAACTCAGTATTGAAAATGGTTATGATCGTTTCTTAGATGTGGTAAGCCGTGGGCGTCAATTATCAAAAGATAAAGTGGATAAAATTGCTCAAGGCCAAGTTTGGTTAGGACAAGATGCACAGAAAAACGGCTTAGTCGACGAATTAGGTGATATTGATATAGCCATTGATAAAGTGGTCGCGCTAGTCAATCAACATCCTGATAAATACATGGATAATTTTAGTGTGCAATGGTTAGTTGATGAAGATAATAGCTTCTTAGCTCAATTAGATCGTAAGCTTAAACAAAAAGGTCAAGCGTTACTAACAAATTGGTTAGGATTACCAAAGGAAGTGCATCAAGTGAAAAAACAACTGAATGTGTTAACCAAATTTAATGATCCAAAAGGGCAGTATTTATATTGTTTAAATTGTGGTTCGGTTAAGTAAAACAATAAAATGTAAAAAGGGCGGAATGTAATTTCCGCCCTTATTTTTTTACCTAAATAGCTTATTTTTCATTTTTGATATTAGAGAAAATATTTGCCAAAATTGGACCCGATACATTGTGCCAGAAGCTAAATAAAGCACTTGGCACTGCGGCGATTGGATTGAAATGTGCGGCAGCCAGTGCGGCTCCTAAACCTGAGTTTTGCATACCCACTTCAATTGCCACCGCTTTGCTATCTGCAGTATTAAGTTTAAATAATTTCGCTGCAAAGTAACCAATTAAATAGCCTAAGCAGTTATGTAAAACCACTACGCTGAAAATTAATAGGCCTGATTCTACGATTTTATCTTTACTTACTGCTACTACCGCTGCCAGGATTAAGACGATAGAGATAACAGAGACTAATGGCATAGTTTGGCTTGCTTGCTCCACTTGTTTTTTGAAAAGTGCACGAACAACTAAACCTAAGAAAATTGGGAACAATACCATTTTTAATACAGACATAAACATTGCACCTGCATCAATATCTAACCATTGGCTTGCTAATACATAGAAAATGGCAGGGGTTAATACTGGTGAAAGTAAGGTTGAGATAGTGGTACAAGCAACAGAAAGCGCGGTGTTACCTTTTGCTAAATAAGTCATTACATTTGATGAGGTACCGCCTGGGCAAGAACCCACAAGAATCACACCAACTGCTAAATCAGCAGGCAAATCAAAGGCTTTTGCTAATCCAAATGCAATAGCAGGCATAATGATAAATTGACCCGCTACACCAATAAATACAGATTTAGGATGTTTAGCCACTTCACTGAAATCAGCAAACGTTAAGGTAATCCCCATACCAAACATCACTAAACCTAAAAGGTAAGGAATGTAGGGGGCAAAAATTTTAAATTGTGCAGGGAAGAGAAAGGCGAGAAGAGCAAAAACAATCGCCCATAGTGCGAAAGTTTTGCTCACAAAGTTAGTGAGTTTTAGTAATGCTTGCATAGATGCTTTCCTATTTTGTTAAAAAGAATGAAAAGAGCGGTCAATTTTAAAGACGTTTTTGGGATATGTCTATGCCTAACTTGTATTTGAAGGTGCTTAGGAAGTGGTTGTTTGCCAAGCATTTTCATCAAGCAATTGACCAAAATGGCTTTCTACAAGAAGGCGAGTAATATTATTTTGAGGATTGGTAAAGATTTCTCTTGGTGTACCTGATTCGATAATTTCACCTTCGTCCATCACCAAGACTTGATCCGCAATATGTTTGATAATCCCTAAGTTTTGTCCAACATAAATATAGGAAATCCCTAAATGTTCTTGTAAATCTAAAGTTAGATTAAGCAATTGAACACGAACGGAGGTATCTAATGTACCAAGTGCGTCATCGATAATAATCACTTCAGGCTGAAGAATGAGCGCGCGAGCCAAAGCGATCCGCTGTTTTTGACTAACAGAGAGATGCTTAATTTTAAGATTGGTGTAATCTGGATAAAGCCCTACTAATGAAAGCGTTTCAAAGATCTTTTGATTGCGCGTTTCTTCATCCCAATCAGTAATTAATCGCAGTGGTGCATCTAAGGCTTGGCCAATATTCAAACGAGGATTAAACGCAGAATTTGCATCTTGGAAAACCATTCGGATATGTTGTGCACGATAGTGAAAATCTTCAAATTGGAGCGGTAAATCATTAAATAAGATTTTTCCAGATGTAGGAGGGGTAATTCCTGCAATCATTTTCACTAAGGTGGATTTTCCTGAGCCATTTTTACCAATAATCGCAAGCGTTTCTTTCCGACTAAGCGAAAAGCTGACGTCCTTTACCGCATAAAACTGCTCAGAGCCAAAAAGTTTGGCTGGACCATCAAAGGTTTTACTAAGATTTTCCACTTTTAATAATGGCATTATTCGTTTCCTTTTGATTCAGTGTTAAGCGTAAGCGGTGAAGCGGCCACTTTATCTTTAAACTGCCGTTCTCGAAGATTTATCGGATGATGGCAGGAGAACTCATGCTGTTTAATGCGGTAGCGGCTTGGTTTTTGAATACATTCACGTTGAGCGAAAGGACAACGTGGCCCTAAACGACAACCAATAGGCATTTGTTCTAAAATTGGTACAGTGCCTTCGAGTGTCCCTAATTTGCTTTTAAAGCTTAAAGGGCGACTAAAATCCGGCACAGAGTAGAGCAATGCTTGCGTATAAGGGTGATGAGGCGTGTCCAATAATTGTTCAGTTGGTCCCGATTCCGTATTTTGTCCACAATAAAGTACAGAAATACTATCACACCATTCACTGATACTTTTAAGATCGTTACTTGCTAATAAAATCGTTGTGCCTTGGTTTTGATTCATGCTCGAAAGCAAGCGGAAAATTTGCAATGCCGTAATGGACTCCAAAGAATTAGTGGGTTCATCCGCAATTAATAATCGAGGTTGATTCGCCACCGCTATAGCAATCATCACCTTTTGGCCTTCACCTTCAGTAAGCTCATTAGGATAACTCGCCATAATATCTTGGTGATCTTTAATCCCTACACGGTGTAGTAATTCAATCGCACGACGTTTTTTCCAACCAAACCATTGCCACCAACTGCCTTTAAACGTCCAGTTTGGAATACTTTGGATAAGCTGCTTACCAATTTTTCGACTTGGATCAAGGCAGCTTAATGGATTTTGGAAGATCATTGAAATTTCTTTTCCGACGATTTTTCTACGCTGATTAGGTGTGAGTTTAAGTAATTCAACGTCATTAAAACGAAAACGGTCAGCGGTGACAATCCAGTTTTCCTTGATGGAATTACTGATCACTTTAGCGATTAAACTTTTACCGGAGCCTGACTCACCGACAAGTCCTAGAATTTCACCTTCATTAAGCGAAAGATTGACGCCGTCCACAATTTTTATGCGGCCGTTTGGTGTTTGAATTTCAATATTAAGATTGCGAATATCTAACAGCGCCATGGGTTACTCGTAATATTTATTGATTGCTTGACACAATCCGTTAGTAAAAATAATGCTTAATAAAATGGTAAAAATAATAGCAAAACCAGGTAATAAAACAGTCCAAGGCGCAAGATAAATTAACTCCAGTGAGTCTTTTATCATTGTCCCCCATTCTGGCATAGGGCGTTGCGCACCAAGAGAAATAAAACTTAGTGCTGTGATATCTAAAATTGCCACAACAAATGCGCGAGCGATTTCTTGCGTATAGATAGCACTAATATCCGGCAAAATTGTGCTTTTTAATAGCTCCCAGTTTGAAATCCCATCTAATCTTAGTAAGAGAACATAGTCTTTCTTCAGCTCTTGTTGAATCGCTTGATAAATGGCATGCACAAAATACGGCAAAATAGCTAATAGGGTAGCAAACATGGCATTCATCAAGCTTGGTTCCATTAACGTGGAAATGATAATGGCAATCAGCAAAATAGGAATCGATAAAAAAGCATCAAAAAAATGACTTAAAAAACGTGCTTTAATCCCGTCAGACATACCCGCGAGAATACCTAATGCGCCCCCAATAATCGCCACGGCAATAACTACCAAAAGGGATGAACCAAGGGTGTATTGTGTTCCCATAATTAATCGACTGAGTACATCTCGGCCAAGATCATCCGTGCCAAAGAAAAAGGCGATACTACCTTTTTCTACCCAAGATGGTGGCATTAATTCCTCTCCCACAAACTCCATGCTTTCGCTATAAGGCATGATTAGCTTCGGAAAAAGAGCGACCAAAATCAGGATAAAAAATAAGTAGAAACTAAATAATGCCACACGATTTTGTCGGAAAAGCAACCAAATTTGCAAGAGGGAGGTGCTTTCACGAAATTCATCAGGTTCTCTATCTTGCATACCAGCCCTTCTTATTAAATGGATCTAACATAAACATCAGCGACTTGGTTAAGGTATCAATAATGATGATGCAAACACCGATCACTACGACACCAGCCGAAATACTGTTGTAATCTTGTTGGGTTACGGCATCAATCAGCCAACGCCCGATTCCTGGCCAACCTAAAACGTTTTCTACCAACATACATTGTGTTAATACTAAGGTAAATACGCGAGTAAGCTGTGGAATCAATAATGGAAATGTATTACGAAAAACGTAACGTTTTAAAATCGTCCATTTCGACCATCCACGTGTTACAGCCGCTTTGGCATATTCTTGTTGAAGTAAATAATCAGCTCGTTGCTGAATGATTCGGATAAATTCCATTGTCGGCAGAATACAAAGCACTAATGTAGGCAAGGCTAAATGCTGTAAAACGTTTTGTACGATTTTGGTTCTGTAAGGGACATCAACAAACCACATGTCAATAGTAGGGAAGCCTGTGATAGGTTTGATTTCATACAGCAAATTATACTGCCCGATGGCTGCAATCTCCCAGCTTTGAATAGCGGCCACATAGAGTAAAATCGGGGCAAACCAGAAAATAGGAATAGATAAACCAACATTAGATATACTTTGCAATGCGCGTGCACAAGGACGCTGATTATAGACCGCACTTAACACGCCGAGAGGAATGCCTAAGATGCAAGCCAATAAAAGTGCGGTAAAACAGAGTTCTAATGTGGGTGGTAATACCGTAAAAATTAAATCTTTTAACGATTTTCCGCCGTTATAGGTAATCCCTAAATCACCCTGTAACAATGATGTAAGGTAATGATAATAAGCACTATAAATGTTATTTGTGACAAGATCGGCATTGAGCGGATCTCGCATTAAAATCACAAAACTTAATACGGATAAAATCAATAATAAAATGGTTACCCAAACCACATGACGAATGGCTGAAAAGAGCATTATTTTTTCTCCTTATTTTTCATGAAATACAAGGTAGAAAAATTGATGCTACCAAATGGGGTCATCTCAATTCCTTTTACATTACCACGTGCGACTAAAAGTCGTTTTACGTTTGCAATTGGCACAATAGGTAATTCGTTTAAAATGAGCTCTTGTGCATTGTTATACGCTTTAGAGCGCTCATATAAATGATTGGTCGATAGTGCACGATTCATCATTTTATCAAATTCAGGGTTACACCAATTTGATAAATTTGTGATTTCCTTTTGTGTATCACAGCTTAAAATCGGGCGCATAAAACCGTCAGGATCAAGATTTCCAGCAAGCCAACCGGTTAAAATTAAATCATAATCCTCAGTGTCTTTGCGTAATTGTTCGATTAAAAACGTGCGTGTTACTGACCGCACTTTAACGTCCACGCCGGCTTTGGCTAAATCCCATTTGATGAGCTCCGCCATTTTAATTGGTGCAGGGTTATATACTTGCTCTTCGTTTATTACCCACATCTTTAACGCAAGTTTTTTATCACGTAACGTTTTTTCCGCTTCAGAGGGCTGATAATCATAAGAAAAATCAGGCGTATTAATCGCAGAAGCCCAAGAAATATCAGGAATAATATTATTCGCTACGGTTGCTGTATTGTGGTAAATATTTCGCACAATTCTAAAACGGTTTAAGCTTTGCGAAATGGCTTGACGAATAGTTTTATCTTGCATTAATGGCTTTTGGAAATTGAAAGCCAAATAGGCCAAGTTCATTCCGTCCGTAGATTGCAGATAATAACGGTCGTCCTTTTCACTTAATAAACCGAGTTGGCTGACTTCGGGATAAGACGCGATTTGACATTCATTATTAAAGAATTTAATTAAACGTCCTGTGCGATCCGCAGAAAGATCCACAATAATATTTTCAATTTTGGCTTTCTTTTCCCAATAAGCTTCATTGCGTATCAAGCGAACATATTGGTTATAAACGTAATCTTTTACTTGATAAGGACCCGTGCCAACAGGATGTGTGTCCAATTGGGTGAGATTATCATCGGCACTTAATTGATATGCATATTCTTGCGAGAAAATAATAGAATATTGACTGGCAAGATGCGACAGAATTGAGGCATCGGGTTCAAAGAGTTCAATTTTGACCTGATAAGGATTCGTTGCCGTGATACTTTTAATTTTTTGATTCAGCTTAATACTTTCAAAATACGGAAAGTGTACCTTTTTGGCTTGCTCGTGGAAGATTCTATATTGTGGATTTTTATAGGTTACAACATCATCTGAGAGTGTTGGCAGATAAGTATCATGCCCTAAAACACGATTAATCGAAAAGACCACATCTTCTGCATTAAAGTCACGAGTTGGTGTAAACCAAGGAGTACGATGGAATTTCACCCCTTTACGAAGATTAATGAAAATTTGTTTGCCATCAGATGAAATTGAATAGGATTGTGCTAATACTGGAACAAGTGCAGCACTATGATCTTTAATATCAAACAGTTTGTTATAAATTTGCTCCGTTACTACATTCATACTGGTACCGGCGTCTGCAGTTTGCGGATTAAAGGAAAAACCCGATGCATTCGTGCAGTATGTTAAGCCGTTTTCTGTCAGCATTTTGGGTATGCTTGGGGCGGCTTGTGCCAGATTCATTTGGCTCAACCCACACAATAAAAAACAAAAAGTGACATTTCGACGTAACATAGCTTTATTATTAAAGACCGTTTTGTGATAAATTGAGTGAATTGTAAAATATCTTGGCAAAAATGGCTAGTTATTGGATTTTTAGGATATGTTTAAATCAATTAATCGGGAAATTAATCAAATAATCAATCGTGGATTTGACCGCACTTTACGTTTAGCTGTGACAGGGCTAAGTCGAAGCGGTAAAACAGCCTTTATTACGAGCTTGATTAATCAATTGTTACATATTAATCAAGAGGAAAGTGCACATCTTCCTTTATTTGAGGCTGCCCGAAATCAATCTATTTTAGCGGTAAAACGTGTGCCTCAGCAGGATTTAAGTATTCCACGTTTTGATTATGAAGCGAATCTCAATGATTTAATGAATAATCCTCCACAATGGTGCCAATCTACTCGAGGCGTGAGTGAAACACGTCTTGCTATTCGTTTTGAACGCCAATCGGGCTTACTTCGCCATTTTAAAGAACGTGGCACATTATACTTGGATATTTTTGATTATCCTGGTGAATGGCTATTGGATTTACCTTTGCTGAATTTAGATTTTCAACAATGGTCACTTGAACAAGCTAAAATTACATCGGGTATTCGTCAACAGTTTGCGCAAGATTGGTTGGATAAACTGAAAAAACTCGACCTAAGTGCGGTCGTCAATGAAGATGTTTTAGCGCAGATTGCAAAATCTTATACCGATTATTTACTTGCCTGCAAAGCAGAAGGAATGCAATTTATTCAACCAGGTCGATTTGTCTTGCCTGGAGAATTAGAAGGCGCACCTGCATTGCAATTTTTCCCGTTATTGCATTTGTCGGAAGAACAATGGCAAAAACTGAAAAGAGAAGCAAAATCCAATAGCTATTTTGCCGTGTTGAATAAGCGATATGATTATTATCGTAATAAGGTGGTGAAAGGCTTTTATGAAAATTATTTTTCAACCTTTGATCGCCAAGTGATTTTAGCGGATTGCTTAACGCCACTGAATCATAGCCAACAAGCCTTTATCGATATGCAAACAGGGCTTAATCAGCTTTTCAAAAATTTCCATTATGGCAAACGCAATTTACTTAATCGTTTGTTTTCTCCGAATATTGATAAGCTCATGTTTGTGGCAACAAAAGCCGATCATATCACGACAGATCAAATTCAAAACTTAATTAGTCTGATGCGCCAATTAGTGCAAGAGGGCGGTCGTCATGTAGAATTTGAAGGGATTGATACAGAATATACAGCCATTGCTGCGATTCGAGCGACAAAACAAGTTTTAGTTAATCAAAACGGCAAACAAATCAAAGCTATTCAAGGAGTTCGTTCTGTAGATAAACAACTGATTACCCTTTATCCAGGTTCTGTTCCAAGTAAACTACCTAATGCAGAGTTCTGGTCAAAACAATCTTTTGATTTTGATTCCTTCGAACCTCAAGTTTTACAACAAGGTGAAAGCATCCCACATTTAAGAATGGATGCGGTCTTACAGTTTTTATTGGCGGATAGGTTTGATTGATAGAAAAATCAAATCAATTTAATTGTCAAATACTTAATATAAACCACTATTTTTTTACTGGTATTTAGGTAGAATCAATTCGAGTCTTTCTAAAGTAAAGGAGCTTATGATGAAAATGAAAACTCTCTTAGCATTAGCAATCAGCGGGATTTGTGCTGCTGGCGTGGCAAATGCACATGACCATATGGCAAAACCAGCAGGTCCTTCAATCGAAGTAAAAGTACAACAATTAGATCCTGCAAATGGTAACAAAGATGTAGGGACTGTAACTATTACTGAATCAAATTATGGTTTAGTATTTACACCAAATCTACAAGGTTTAGCTGAAGGTTTACATGGCTTCCACATTCATGAAAATCCAAGCTGTGATCCAAAAGAAAAAGACGGTAAATTAACCGCAGGTTTAGCGGCTGGCGGTCACTGGGATCCTAAAGGCGCAAAACAACACGGTTACCCATGGCAAGATGATGCTCACTTAGGTGACTTACCTGCTTTAACTGTATTACATGATGGTACAGCAACTAATCCTGTTTTAGCACCACGTCTTAAAAAATTAGATGAAGTTCGTGGTCATTCTATTATGATTCACGCTGGCGGTGATAACCACTCAGATCACCCAGCTCCACTTGGCGGTGGCGGTCCACGTATGGCATGTGGCGTGATTAAATAAGTCTTTTCTTAAAGATAAAAAAGTGCGGTCAATTTTGACCGCACTTTGTGTTTAAACTCAATGCAACATCATGTTTAGCCATTATTAGCCATTAGTAGTGGTTTGATGAACATAGCTAAAGTAGTAATATATTTAATAATGACTCTATGTATCGGGAGGAGTATTGAAAACTAAGTTATTACTTCAGTACCTTATATTTTGGATAATTATATTTATTATTTGTTTTACATTTTCTACATTAGTGTTTAGTTTATTTGAGCTGCTTCTAAAGCTTGATAATTATTCTTTTTCTGATTTTAAGAAAATGGCATTTTTTTGGTTAAATATGTCTGCTGCAATGGCAACTTTAGTTTTGATAATTGAAGTTAGAAATAAGCGATGGTAATCTCATTAATATTTCAACAAGTATGAGTTTAAAAATATTGGATAGATTAATATTTGAGTAGAATATAATTTTAAATGTCCAGATATAAAATGCGGTCAATTTTAATGAGTTTTAAAACTTCACAAAATTGACCGCACTTTATTTTTTATCGTTTTACTTAACAACTTCCGCCGTATATTCCAATTTATGAATCGCATTAATCAATTGTTCATCGGAAACTTTTGGATCTTCTACAACAGTCACCGTTCTATCTTTAATGGAGGCTTTAGTGGAAATCACGCCATCAATATTACGTAATTCTTTATTCACCAAATAAGCACAAAGCTGGCAGTTCATTTCATTCACTTTTAACACAACTTGCTTTGTTTCTTCCGCCTGAGCGATAGAGAAAGTGAATAATGAAAGCAAAAGTGCGGTCGTTAATTTCTTCATTTTTTGTTCCTAATTAGAAAGCTCTAAAATCCACGGTAAAATGGTTGGATAAGTTAAGAAAAAGAGCATGACGATAAATACAATCCAATACAAAACAATGAGCTTTTTACGGGAAATGTATTTGCTGCAAATGATTTTTTTGGAAAACATTAGCAACCAAAAGCCGTAGGCAAAGGCGCATAATGAAACGATAAGCATAGGAATGCGTAAATAATCATATTCGCCTAAGCCAATTAACCATGTGGATGACACGCCAAATACTAAATAGATTAAAGGCGCAATACAGCACAAGGTTGATGCCACCGCAGCACTTAGCGCGGTGGCAATCGCAACCCAAAAAGATTTATTAGAGCTTTTTAGAGACGTAGTCATATTTAAATTCTTTTGGATCAAATGAATTTAACGGGTCACCACCGATTTCGGCATACGGATAGCCAAAGTTATTGAGTGGAGCAAGTTCTGGTTGCGGATATAAATCGAAGTCACGAGCATGGTTAAAGCCAACCCAGTTTGCTTCCCAGTTACCGAATAAGTATTTGGCAACGGCTTGTGTATCCTTATCGTCAACCGATTTTTTCTCTGCTAAACGCATTTTTGCTACGTCTGCAGAATCAACAGGTACCCAGCCGAATCCTGCAAGATAGAATTCAGCACGACAATGCTGACCACCGCTTACGTTTGCTACGCCATGTTCGTCCGCACTACCGAATGCACCTTTGGAATATTTGCCCATTTTATCCGCGGCGCCTAAACGAATACCAAAAATTTCACGAGCAGGAATACCGCTGGCGCGAGCCAGTGCAACGAAAACAGAGTTAATATCAGTACATTTACCTTTTAACACACCAGTAGTTAGAATTTTTTCTACATCACCATCACCACAGCCTAAAACAGAATTATCACGTTCCATATTGTTGACGATCCATTGGTGAATCAACTCAGCTTTTTTCAATGGATTGGTTTCAGTGCCTACAATCTTATCGGCGAACTGTTTCACAATACCATCTGTTTTAATATGTTGGGTCGGTTTTAAATATTCTTGTACATCAACAGAATAGTGAACATCTTTTGGTGGCGTGTAATTCGTTAAAGCACCTTTAACCATCGGCTCGCGATCTTTGGTTTCAATCACCATTGTGATTTTTAAATCGCGTTTTTGTGCATCTTTATCCCAAGTCGCAAAGAGCGTTTTCGCACCATATTTGTTGTTTTCTGTCACATAGGCATCCAAATAGTTACCTTCAAAATGGATAGATTTTACCTGTTGATACTCACCATTAAATGGTAAAGGCACCCACAGATTCGCTTGTCCTTGTGAACCTTTTGGTGCAACTAAGTCATAAGTTTGAGTGAATTCATACAGATGAGAATCGGTATTGTAGTTTGGAATGTCGGTATTGGCGTAAGCCATGGAACATGCGGAGAGCACCGCAGTGGCGATAAGTTTCTTCATGAAAAGATCCTTCTAGTTAGTTAACAGTTAAAACTTAACACATTAGATAAACTAATTGTGGACAATGGCTATAGTAGCTCATTTTATTTTCTAGTCAATATTGCTTTTTTATTTCAGCCATTTAAGATTTGCTAAAGAAATTCGAAGTAAAATACCGTTTCTATTTTTATTGGACAGAATAATGACAAAACAAATTTTTACACAATCCCAACAAGTCGAAGAGGAAGAAATTCTGCCTAAGCAGGAATTTTATAATGTTGAAACAACCATCGATAATGAACCTTTAGAAGAGGAGTTGTTGGACGAGCAATTTGAGCAAATTGTGAAGCCTAAATCCAGTGGTTGGAAAACGGCTTTGAAATTGACCGCACTTTTATTTTTAGGGGCGACGGTTGCGCAATCTGTTCAATGGATTTGGGACAGTTATCAAAACCAACAATGGATTTACCTTGCTTTTGCGTTAGTGAGTTTTGTCGTTGTGTTGTTTGGTTTATCTGAAATCATCGCAGAATGGCGACGTTTGGTGAAACTCAAAAAGCGTTTGAATCTACAAGAACAAAGTCAGCGATTAATTGCTAAAAGTGCGGTTAACAATCATCAAGTTTTTTCTGAACAGGATAGTGAGAAAGGAAAAGCCTTGTGTCTGTCGATTGCGGATACATTAAAGCTAGATTCGCAGCATCCTACAATTGTCCAATGGGAAAAGCAGCTGAATGAAAGTTATTCAGCTCGCGAAGTTACTCATTTATTTAGTAAGACAGTGTTACAGTCTTTTGATCAAAAAGCAAAAAAACTGATTACTAAAATGGCAGCGGAATCAGCGGTGATTGTGGCAATTAGCCCTTTAGCTGTGATTGATATGTTTTTTATTGCATGGCGCAATATTCGTTTAATCAATAAAATTGCAGCGATTTATGGGATAGAGCTTGGTTATTTTACCCGTCTTCGTTTGCTCAGAATGGTGTTAGTGAATCTTGCTTTTGCTGGTGCGACTGAAATCGTGCAAGATTTAGGAATGGATTGGCTTTCGCAAGATATTACCGCGAAACTTTCTGCACGAGCAGCGCAGGGGATTGGCGTGGGATTATTGACGGCTCGATTGGGGATTAAGGCTATGGAGTTTTGTCGTCCACTGGCATTTGAAAAGTCGGAAAAACCAAAACTTTCTCATGTGCAAAAAGAATTGCTGACGGTGATGAAAGATTCAGTGTTAGGCAAGAATAAACTGAAAGAAAAAGAAGAGGTGTAATAAAAAAGTGCGGTTAAAATTGACCGCACTTTTTTGTATCAAAGAGATGATTAAAGTCCCGCTTTCAAGCTTGCCTCAATAAAGCGATCAAGATCGCCATCTAGCACGGCTTGTGTATTACGATTTTCAACGCCTGTGCGGAGATCCTTAATGCGTGCATCATCTAGCACATAAGAACGAATTTGGCTGCCCCAACCGATATCCGATTTATTATCTTCCATCGCTTGTTTATCCGCATTTTTCTTTTGTAACTCAAGCTCATACAATTTCGCTTTTAATTGTTTCATGGCTTGATCTTTGTTTTTGTGTTGGGAACGATCGTTTTGACATTGCACGACAATCCCACTTGGCATGTGAGTAATACGCACCGCACTTTCAGTTTTATTGACGTGCTGACCGCCCGCACCAGATGCACGGTAAACGTCAATACGTAAATCAGCCGGATTGATTTCAATATCAATATCGTCATCAATTTCCGGATAAACGAAAGCCGCTGCAAATGATGTATGGCGACGGTTATTGGAGTCGAATGGACTTTTACGAACTAAACGATGAATACCGGTTTCCGTACGTAACCAACCAAAAGCATATTCGCCACTGACACGAATCGTCGCTGATTTTAAACCTGCGACATCGCCATCAGAGACTTCCATTAATTCTGTTTTAAAGCCTTTACTTTCAGCCCAGCGAAGGTACATGCGAAGTAACATTTCCGTCCAGTCCTGCGCTTCTGTTCCACCAGAACCTGCTTGTAAATCGACATAGCAATCGCACGCATCGTGTTCACCGCTAAACATGCGTCGGAATTCTAATTTGGCAAGTTGTTGTTCAAGTTCGTCTAATTCAGCAACGGCTTCATTGAAGGTCTCTTCATCTTCCGCTTCAACGGCTAATTCAAGAAGCCCTTCAACATCCTCTAAACCCTGTTCTAAATTCTTGATGGTATCAACCACTTGTTCAAGTGAAACGCGTTCTTTCCCAAGCGCTTGGGCTTTTTCAGGATCGTTCCACACATCGGGTTGTTCTAATTCGGCATTAACTTCTTCTAAACGCTCTACTTTTGCGTCGAAGTCAAAGATACCCCCGAAGCACAGAAGTGCGGTCGGAAAGGTCGGCGATTTTGTTTTTGATTGGATTAATTTCAAACATAATAAATAAACCTCTATAAGCGGCAGAAGTATAAGCCATTTTCAGTTTTTTGGGTAGTTTGGCTTGCACAAATCATCGATCCCTTTATAATTCTAATCTTTGTTGTTTAGATATTTAGGAATAAAAATGAAAAAATTACTGACCGCACTTTTAATCACTGCTTCTGCCACTGCAATGGCGAGTGATGCTGAGATTAAATCAAAGTTACAGGCATTAGGTGCGAAAAATATTGAAGTGAAAGATTCACCGGTAAAAGGCCTTAAAACAGCCGTGACTGATCAAGGCATTTTATATGTAAGTGAAAATGGTCAATATGTTTTGCAAGGCAAAATGTATGAATTAACAAATAAAGGCCCAGTTGATGTGGCTGGTAAACTTTTAGCGGATAAAGTGAATGCGTTAAAAAACGAAATGATCATTTATCCGGCAAAAAATGAAAAATATGTTGTGACCGTATTCATGGATATTACTTGCCATTATTGCCATATCCTTCATCAACAAGTGAAAGAATATAATGATTTAGGTATTACTGTTCGTTATCTTGCATTCCCACGTGCTGGAATGAATGAAACTGCTCGCCAAATGGAAGCCATTTGGACAGCGAAAGATCCTGTATTTGCATTGAACGAAGCTGAAAAAGGTAACTTACCAAAAGAATTGAAAACACCTAACATTGTGAAAAAACACTATGATTTAGGTGTACAACTTGGTGTGAAAGGTACGCCAAGTATTGTGACTTCAACAGGTGAAGTGCTTGGCGGATATTTAAAACCTCAAGATTTATTAGCTGTGTTACAAGAATCAGCGCAATAATTGTTAGTAGTGAGGGCGTATGATATACGCCCTTAAAATATTCATATCATCAAAGCGCATATTGTAGTTTCTTTGGATGATAATTTTAAATAACAAAACACCGTGAAAAAACTCATCAAACGTCGTGAAATTCCTGCCGGAAATCCTGTTTCAGATAATGCATTACTCGATCGTCTCTATCGTTCTCGCCATATTAAAAACAGCCAAGAATTAGACCGCACTTTGCAATCAATGCTGAACCCCAATCAATTACATGGTATTCAACAAGCCGTGGATTTATTGGTTGATGCTTATCAACAGCAACAAAAGATTGTTATCGTCGGTGATTTTGATGCAGACGGGGCAACCAGTACGGCGCTTTCAGTATTAGCTTTGCGTATGCTTGGCTTTACTGATGTGGAATATCTAGTGCCAAATCGTTTTGAGCAAGGCTATGGTTTGAGTGTACCTGTTGCTGAAATAGCAATGGAAAAAGGCGTGCAGTTATTGATGACGGTGGATAACGGGGTATCGTCTTTTGAGGGCGTGGCGTATTTAAAAGAGCAGGGTGTGAAGGTGTTAATTACCGATCATCACTTGCCACCAGAAATACTGCCGAATGCTGATGCCATTGTTAATCCAAATTTGCAACAATGTGATTTCCCCTCAAAATGTTTAGCCGGCGTAGGCGTAGCATTCTATTTAATGCTCGCTTTACGTGCCAAATTTCGCGAGTTAGGTATTTTTACGGCTGAAACACAACCTAATTTTACTGAATTACTGGATTTAGTCGCACTCGGCACGATTGCAGATGTCGTTCCTCTTGATCAAAATAACCGTATTTTAGCTCATCAAGGGTTGATGCGAATTCGTGCGAAACGTTGTCGTCCAGGAATTATTGCTCTCGCAGAAGTGGCCAATCGAGAAGTCGAAAAACTTTGCTCGGCTGATTTGGGCTTTGCGATTGCCCCACGTTTAAATGCAGCGGGTCGATTAGATAATATGTCTGTCGGTGTGGAGTTATTACTTGCAGAAAGTATGCAAGAGGCCAGAGCTCAAGCCTTGGATTTAGACAGTTTAAATCAGGCTCGAAAAGAAATTGAGCAAGGCATGAAGCTCGAGGCCTTAGAAATTTGCCGAAATCTCACCGCACTTTCTGATGAATTGCCGATGGGAATCGCCTTATTTCAGAAAGATTGGCATCAAGGTGTTTTAGGTATTGTGGCTTCTCGAATCAAAGATCAATATCATCGACCCGTTATTGCTTTTGCACAAGATCAAGAAGGCATTTTAAAAGGTTCTGCGCGTTCAATTGAAGGCTTGCATATGCGCGATGTATTGGAGCGTATTCATTCCCAACATCCTGATATGATTTTAAAATTTGGCGGTCATGCTATGGCAGCAGGATTAAGCATTAAAGAAAGCTTTTTCCCTGATTTTCAAAAGATTTTTAATCAAACGGTGCAAGATTGGTTAAATGAAGATCAATTACAAGGTGTGATTTGGACGGATGGCGAACTTCAAGCAAATGAATTTAGTATTGAAACGGCAGAAGTGATAAAATCTGGCGGCCCTTGGGGACAAGCTTTTCCTGAGCCTGTTTTTGATGGTGAATTTAAAATTTTTGAGCAACGTGCTATCGGGCAAAACCAAAATCATTTAAAAATGCTTGTTGAGCCTAAAAATGGCGGTCCATTATTAGATGCCATTGCGTTTAATATCGATACTCGGTATTATCCCGATTTGTCGATTAAGCAGGCAAAATTTGCTTATAAGTTAGAAATTAATGAGTTTCGTGGAAATCGAAACCTCCAATTATTAGTCGATTATATTGAACCAATTGGTTAATTTATGAAAAAAGTTTGGCAGAATAAATTGTTAAAAGGATCCTTTGCAATGATATTGCTGAGTGTGACAAATGTCGCATTCGGTGAAGTCAATGCAAAGGATTTTTCTGCCAAAAATTCACCGCACTTACCGCCAGCGAATGTGGCACAGTTTGAAGATGGTCGAGATTATTTTTCATATCAAGAACCTATTGAACAAGCTAAAAGAAACGATCGTAAAATCCCTATCCAATTTTTCTTTGATTATGACTGCCGAGTTTGTTCTTCAGCCCAGGATATCTTGCAACTTTATAGCCAAATTCGTCCTAATAAAGTGGCATTAGAAGAGCATCCAGTTGCTACAAACGAAGCTAAATTTTCAGCGACAATATTCTATACATTACAGCGTTTAAAAGTGGGTGAGCTGTCAGATGTACTGTTATTTGAAACCTCTGAAAAGGCACGCTATACCGAATTATCCACATTAGATAAGATGCGTGAATGGGTTGTCTCACAAGGGATTAGTAAACCTGAATTCAATAAAGTCGTCCATTCCAAAGAAGTGAAAGAGGATGTGGGTAACGCCATTTATTTGACAGAAGAATATGGTGTTTTTACTTTCCCTTATGTGGTTGTGGGTGGAAAATATGTTCTCACTGCGAGTACGCTGTATAACGATGATTATGGCGTAGCAGTATTAGATTTCTTAGTGAATAAACTCGAACAAGAAAGGAAAAAATAATGAAAATCGGGATTGTTGGTGCAATGGCACAAGAAGTGGAAATTTTATCCCAATTAATGACAGATAAAAAAGAAATAAAAGTGGCAAGTGCGGTCATTTTTGAAGGCAAAATTAATGGTAAAGAGGTCGCATTATTGCAATCTGGGATTGGTAAAGTCGCGGCAGCTATTGGCACTACCGCTTTATTACAATTGGCTAAACCGGATGTGGTTTTAAATACCGGCTCAGCAGGCGGTGTCGCAAAAGGTTTAAAAGTAGGAGATATCGTTATTTCCGATGAAACCCGCTATCACGATGCTGATGTGACAGCTTTCGGTTATGAAAAAGGTCAATTACCCTCAAATCCAGCGGCTTTTCTTTCAGATAAAAAATTAGCCGATTTAGCCGATGAAGTTGCACAGTCACAAGGACAAAATGTAAAACGTGGTTTAATTTGCTCGGGTGATAGTTTTATTAATAGCGAAGAAAAAATTGCTCAAATTAAAGCTGATTTCCCCAATGTGACAGCAGTAGAAATGGAAGCCACGGCAATTGCGCAAGTTTGTCATGCCTTTAATGTACCTTTTGTGGTTGTTCGAGCAATTTCGGATGCAGGTGATGGCGAAGCGGGTATGTCATTTGAAGAGTTCTTACCGTTAGCTGCAAAACAGTCTTCGGCATTAGTATTAGGGATGATAGACAGACTGTAGTAATAATCTTTTAATAAGATAATAAATTCTAAAATTGAATTATAAACATTATTTAAAAAGGCATAGTTAATTAACTATGCCTTTTTATATAAACCTATTAGAATTTATAGTTTAAACTGAGAATGTAAGTTCTTCCTCGTGCAAAGTTATAAAGTACAGATTTATCTTTTCCTCCATCTTCACAAGTATTATTTTTACTACAAATTGAATCATTTAAGCTTGAATAATAGCGCTGTGAAGCAGCATCATTGCCTGAGTCTAAAGGATCAACATAACGTTTATCTAGTAGGTTTTGTACTTCAGCTTTGATAATTAAATCTTTAACAGGTTCATAACTTACATGCAAATCTAAAATAATCGGTTGTTTATTAATTTCCTCTGTTTTCTTAATTGCATAATAAGTTCGTTCATGGCTCGTATTTAATTCAAATTGAGAACCGTTAATATAATCCTCTTGAATGGTTGCTCGTTTACTTTTCCCATAGTAACGTGCTGCGATACCAAGAGTTAATTTTTGATCAAACCAGCGAGAGCCAAGTTCTAATCTTCCATAATCTTTCGGTAACATTGAGATACGAGATAGACCATAACCTTGTTTCAGAATATCATCTTTTGATGCGTTGTTAGGACGAGGGCTTGCATCCGCATAATTGGTTGGTTGATTTGTTCGTTGGTATGCATAAGATAGATTTGCAAAGAAACGTCCCATGTCATAATTTACTTCTAACTCAACACCGCTCTTTTTCACAATAGGCTTATAATTTTGATGAGCAATGGTGAATCTAAATCCATTCTCAGAAGCCCAGTCAGGAACAATGCCATCTCTCCACCATACACCATATACATTATGAATATAATTTTTGATAAAACTACGATAGCCCACTAATTTTAAACCTAATACATCTTCTTTAGTGAAAACGCCTTTTTTGTAGGTATTAAAACCAAGTTGATAAGTTTCAGCTCGCTCAGGTTTTAATGCCGTATTTACGCCAACATCAGATACTTGAGAGAAGAACATTTCTTGAATATTTGGCATTCTATGTGTGCGCGAATAGGTGAAAAACGGCATAAAATAATCATTGATATCCGCGCTAAGTGTTGCCGAGTGATTTATCGCTGTTTTATGTCCTGATTTATGCAAAATCGGTTCATTAATTTGTGTTGGTGTATTTTCGTAACCTACATACTCACCGTTAAATGCATAATGCGTAAAATTGACACTATAGTCTAAATGGTAAATACCTTTAGAAAGTGCGGTATCAAAATAAATAGTTTTAAATTTTTGTTTACCAGAAGGTTGTAAGATTACTGAACGTTGGGGGAGTAAAGTTCTAGTGCCCTCAAATTTTCCTAAATAATTGTAACGACCAGGATCGTGCGATGCTTCTTTGGAAAATAAACTTAATTCGTCTGGAAAACGATTTTTGCTATATTCATTGGTAATATAGTTAAAACCTAACGTAGCTTTTAAATCAATTTCTTTTGGTAATAAGAATGTGTAGCTGTTATTAATATCAATGATATTTGCTACATTTTTTGTGATAAGTTTATCTGTTACTCGCCAGCCAGAAAAAAATCCTCCCTTAGGATAAATTGTTTTTCCAAGGTTATGTGCCACCATTAAGTTAAGATCGAGATAACTGTTATTATTAAAATTATAATTGACTTGGTAGTTTTGATTCTCAATTTTGCGAGAACCAATTTTATTCTCCAATGTACGTAGTTGCGCCCCTAGAGTATGGTGATCATCCCCATACTCAAATTTTAATAAATGGCTACGAGAACGAGATTGCAAACTGCCAGGTTCAATAGGGGCGACGCTATATTGATCTTTATTACGTTCAAATGATTTGTCAGTTTTTTCAATTCCATCATCACCTTTTTGGAGCTCTTCAATATCCTCAGGTTTTTTTCCAGCTCCTAATTGTTGTAGAATGTTTTTTCTAGCCTGATTTTTATAAATATTTTTTACACTGGTCTCTGTTTCTTCAGGATCGTATATATTGGATTTTTCAATATGAGTAATACAATTTGAATCGGTCCATATTGTTTCTGTTTCTCCTGTTAAATCATTAGAGCTTGTCGTTTTTTCTGTACTTCCATGAAATGTTGGAGAGGGGGCATTGCAAGACCAATGGTTTTTGTTTAAATCAGGTGTCCATTGTCCAGCTGAATTTAAAACATAACCTGCATTGCGGAAATAGGCTTCTTTCTCTTTAGCAAGAATATCTTGCCCTAGCGAAGACAATCGTTCTCCTCCACCAATACGATAATCTTGTGAAACTTCACGTTGGCTATAACCATATGCCACGCCTACATAGCCACCATTATCAAGCCATTTTCTGCCTGCAGCCATCGTCATAAAATTGGATTTAGTTGCATTACTTCCCGTCATTCCTTTTACGATGAGCCCAAAAGGTTTGTCATCAGTAATAACATCATTAACACTTAGTGTTCTAAAATTAGCACTACCAGACAAGGTATTTATACCATTAGAACCGGAAAAATTACTTTTATTGACATCTACACCAGCAATAAAATTGGGCTCTATCGCTGCTCCAAATTGAGAGCTACCACCAGATTGTCCTGAATCCATTGAGGTAGAATAAAAAGTTTGTGTGACGCCATCGACCATAGTATTGACACGACCTAACCCATTTTCGCCACGAATATTAACAGAAACTACGCCAGAGCCTTTATCTTGTTGAGTAAAGGCTCCCGGAATGCTACGAATTACTTGATCGATAGTTTGTGTATCTTTAAATATATGTTCTCTTGTACTTTTAGCTTTTGCTTCTGTAAAAGGTTTTTTATCGTTATCGACATTTTTTTCTACTACATCAATTTGATCTAATGTTTCTTCAGCTTTTGCATCAACGATAGAAATACTTAGGGTATTGATTAAGCAGAGTGTGATTAAATTTAATTTAATAACTTTCTTCATTACATATCCTCATTGTTTCTTTGAGAAAGATTCGCATTATCTTCTTGTATTTTGTAAAACTCAATACTTTTTTATTAAAATTAATATAAAAAACTAAAAAAATGAAAAAAATTAATTTTAAAAGGTAGGGGATAAGTGGGTTAGCTACTTAACTAAAAAAGCTTATAGGTACGCGTTTGTTATTTTTTTACTCTTTGTTAGTGGATCTTGAGTTAAGTTTAAAAGGTGGTAATAGCGAAATAGAGTGTTTATCTCTATAATATGTCAAATTGTGATAAGTAAAGGATAAGTTATATGGGAATGATTATCACCGTTGATGGTCCAAGTGGGGCAGGAAAAGGAACACTTTGTTACGCATTGGCAGAAAAGTTAGGTTTTACCTTATTAGATAGTGGTGCGATTTATCGCGTGACAGCATTGGCTGCGCTGAAACGTCATGCAGACTTAACCAATGAAGAAGGATTAGCAGAGTTAGCCCGTCATTTAGATATTCAGTTCATTCCGAAAAATGGTGAAGTAAATGTGCTTCTTGGCGGAATGGATGTGAGTCATTTAATCCGTACGCAAGAAGTGGCGGAAGCTGCTTCAAAAGTGGCTATTTTCCCAAAAGTGCGGTCAGCTTTACTGCAAATCCCGCGGCTTTTCTTTCAGATAAACAATTAGCCGATTTAGCAGACGAAATTGCACAGTCACAAGGACAAAATGTAAAACGTGGTTTAATTTGCTCGGGTGATAGTTTTATTAATAGCGAAGAAAAAATTGCTCAAATTAAAGCGGATTTCCCTAACGTAACAGCAGTAGAAATGGAAGCAACAGCGATTGCGCAAGTTTGTCATGCCTTTAACGTACCTTTTGTGGTTGTTCGAGCTATTTCTGATGCAGGCGATGGTGAAGCAAGTATGTCATTTGAAGAATTCCTTCCACTTGCAGCAAAACAATCTTCGGCGTTAGTATTAGGAATGCTTGAACAGCTATGATCGTTTACGGGCAATAGTGGATGATGAAACTCGCTGCGTTCACTATCGCGGAGAAAAAGACATTATTGCCCTAAAATGCGCAAAGTGCTTAAAGTTCTATCCCTGCTATCAATGTCATAATGAAGCCGAGGATCATAATTTTGAACCTTGGCTTGCCTCACAGTTCGATGAACATGCTATTCTTTGTGGACATTGTAAACAAACATTAAGCATCGAAACTTATCTTTCCGTTGATGCCTGCCCGCATTGTCATCATCCTTTCAATCCAAATTGTGCAAAGCATCACGAATTATATTTCAAAAAATAGACGTCTCTTTTGAGGCGTTTTTTTCATTCTAAACACCATATTCTAAAAAACTATATGTTAGGGTGAATGGTTATTAGATTGTTATAAAAAACTTTTCTAAAATCATCCGCACTTCTATTTTAAAAGTTAGTATTTTAATAATTAACAGGAAAGAATATGCGATCCTTCATTAAAAAAGCACTCACAACAAGTGCGATTCTTTTTTATTCGGTATTTAGCCAAGCGCAAGATGAGAAAAATTTGCGTGTTGGTATCGATTTAACCTATGCGCCTTATGCATATTTAGATAATGGCAAAGCCAGTGGTTTTGATCCTGATTTAATGCGTACCTTGGGAAAAAATCTTAACAAAAATGTTGAATTCAAAGATACTCGTATCGAAAACATTATTATCGGTTTAAATGCGGGGCACTATGATGTAGTGGCATCTGCACTTTACGTAAATCCACAGCGTGCGAAACAAGTAGATTTCTTGCCTTACTTGAAAACAGGTGGTGTGCTTGTTGTTCGTGGTAATGATGATTTTTCGCCGCAACGATTAGAAGACTTATGCGGTAAAAGCATGTCTTCAATGAAAGGTGCAGCATGGATTCCAACAGTCAATAAAGTGTCAGAAGAGTTCTGTGCACCGAAAAATTTAAAACCAATTACGGTGAAAGAATACCCAAGTGCGCCTGAAGCCGCACAAGCGTTATTATCTGGCGGTGTGGATGTCCAATATGAAGATGCTGCCGTGGCACAAATGGTGATTAATCAACTAGGCGATCGCTTAAAAATTACCAATAAAGAACAACTTTATCCAGTGCTAATTGGTTTAGCATTTAATAAAGATGATGTGAAAGGCAAAGCGGTTATTGCACAAGCAATTAAAGACACATTAGCAGATGGCTCATACAATGAATTGTTGAAAAAATACAATCTTGAATTCCCAAATGAAGCCTTGCTAAAAGCTAATGGCTTAGAGAATGCGATTGATCAAGCGATTGAAAAAGCAAAAGCGCCAAATAGCAATTTACGTGTTGGTATCGATTTAACCTATGCACCTTATGCGTATTTAGATAATGGCAAAGCGAGTGGTTTTGATCCTGATTTAATGCGTACTTTGGGTAAAAATCTCAACAAAAATGTTGAATTCAAAGATACTCGTATCGAAAACATTATTATTGGTTTAAATGCGGGGCACTATGATGTAGTGGCATCTGCACTTTACGTAAATCCACAGCGTGCGAAACAAGTAGATTTCTTGCCTTACTTGAAAACAGGTGGTGTGCTTGTTGTTCGTGGTAATGATGATTTTTCGCCGCAACGATTAGAAGACTTATGCGGTAAAAGCATGTCTTCAATGAAAGGTGCAGCATGGATTCCAACAGTAAATAAAGTGTCAGAAGAATTCTGTGCACCGAAAAATTTAAAACCAATTACGGTAAAAGAATATCCAAGTGCGCCTGAAGCTGCACAAGCATTATTGTCAGGTGGTGTGGATGTTCAATATGAAGATGCAGCCGTAGCTCAAATGGTAATTAACCAATTAGGTGATCGCTTAAAAATTACTAATAAAGAACAACTTTATCCAGTATTAATTGGCTTAGCATTTAACAAAGATGATGTGAAAGGCAAAGCGATTATTGCACAAGCCATTAAAGATACATTGGCAGATGGTTCATACAATGAATTGTTGAAAAAATACAATCTTGAGTTTCCAAATGAAGCCTTGCTCAAAGCTAATGGTTTAGAGAATGCAATTGATCAAGCGATCACTGCAAATTCTGCAACGCAAAGTGCGGTCGATTCTGACAAAGTTTCTGAAAAAGGTTTTAACTGGGCGTATTTAGGTAGTTTATTTACTAATACAGATTTTTGGAAAGCGGTATTAACGGTTTTAGAACTCAGTACCTTAACGTGGATTTTTGCGATCCTTTGGGGCTTTGTTTTAGCATTGGGTACACAATCTAAAAATCCATTATTTAATAAAGCGGCAAACACCTATATTTGGTTGTTCCGTAGCTTGCCGTTGTTAGTGTTACTGATCTTTATCTATAACGTTCCACAATTTTGGCCTGCAAGTTCAGTGGTATTATCAAATCCGTTTGTGGCAGGTTTGATTTCAATGGTGCTAAGCGAATCAGCCTATATTGCAGAAATTCATCGTGGTGCATTATCAGCTATTCCTAAAGGTCAATATGAAGCGGGTAAAGCCTTGGGAATAGGCTTCTGGGGCGTGCAGCGTCATATTGTGATTCCACAAGCATTGAAAGTCGCGTTACCGCCATTAACAAACCAATATATTACGATTGTTAAATTAACGTCATTGGTTTCAGTGATTTCATTAACAGAAATTTTATTAGTAGGCCAACAGCTTTATACACGTAACTTCTTGGTATTAGAAACGTTATTAGCCGTAGCATTCTACTATGTTGTGATTGTGAGCTTGCTTTCTTGGTTATTGAAAAAATTAGAACAACGTTTAGATGTGTCATTACGTCATGAAGAAAGTGAACAACCAGTTAATGTAGAACGTTCAGAACTTGCACCTTACAGCGTGTTAAAAACCGAACACAGCAACAATGCTGAAGCGTTACGCATTGAAAATGTGAAAAAATCCTTTAATCATGTTCAAGTATTAAAAGGTATAGATCTTTCATTGAAATGGGGTGAAGTGCTATCAATTATTGGTTATTCTGGTTCAGGTAAAACGACATTAATTCGTAGCATTAACGGATTAGAAACTTTAGACCAAGGTTCAATTTACTTGGATGGCGAAAGCTTTATTGAAGGTAAACATTTAGCATCGAATGCACAAAATAAAATTGTTAACTTAGGTATGGTATTCCAAAACTATAACTTGTTCCCACACAAAACAGTATTAGAGAACTTATTATTAGCACCAGAATATCATGGTAAACCAGAACAAGAAACTCGCTTGCTTGCATTGGCAATGTTAGATAAAGTAGGTCTATTAGCACATGCGAATAAATATCCGCATCAGCTATCAGGTGGTCAACAACAACGTGTGGCAATTGTACGTGCGTTAGTGATGAAACCGAAAATTATGCTCTTTGATGAACCTACATCAGCATTAGACCCCGAATTAGTGGGCGAAGTATTGTTGGTAATGGAAGAGCTTGCAAAAGAAGATATGACAATGGTGATTGTTACCCATGAAATGCAATTTGCCTTGAAAGTATCAGATAAAATTGCCTTTATGGATGCGGGTGAAATTGCCTTCTTGCAAACACCAGATGAATTAAGAAAAAATGATGATCCTCGTATTCGTAAATTCATCAATAACGAAATTTTAAGAAACGACTTTATTATTTAAGGAAAGCATTATGTCAGTAGATTTTCCAGAATTTGTAGAAATTGGAATTCTTCAACAACGTAAAATTGAAGCAGAAATTATCAAGCCAATTTATGAAATTATGAAACGTGAATTTGGTCTTGAAAAGGCTAAAGCAATTATCGAAGAAGCGGTTGCAAATGCAGCTGTGGATGCTGGTAAAGAATATGCGAAACGTGAGCCTGAAGGTACGAGCATAGAAAGCTTTGTGGCATTGCAATATCTGTGGGAAAAAGATGATGCACTTCGCATTGAAGTGGTTAATAACGATCATTACCAATATAACTACAACGTCCATCGTTGTCGCTATGCGGAAATGTATCAAGAAATGGGATTAGCTGATATTGGTTTCTTGCTTTCTTGTAACCGTGATAGCAAATTTATTGAAGGTTATGCGCCAAATGTAAAATTAACACGTCCTCATACGGTAATGAATGGTGATGGTTTCTGTGATTTCCGTTACCAACTTCAAGAAGAAACAAAAGCAGAGAAATAATGTATGACAGTACAAATTAATACTGCGAGATTATTAAAACTCATTGATGATTTTGCTCAATTTGGACGAACAGAAAAAGGCGGGGTAACCCGCCTTACTTTAAGTGATGAAGACAAACAAGCTCGAGATTATTTTGTACAAATTGTAAAAGAGGCGGGCTTTTCTGTTCAAGTAGATGGAATTGGTAATATTTTTGTTCGCCGCCTAGGATTACAACCAAATTTATCACCAATTTTGCTTGGTTCACATGGTGATTCTCAACCGCTTGGTGGTCGCTATGATGGTATCTATGGTGTATTGGCTGGATTAGAAGTTTTACTCTCGCTTAATGATCAAAGAATTGAAACTATGCGTTCGATTGATTTGGTGATGTGGACGAATGAAGAGGGCGCAAGGTTTGCCCCTGCGATGATGGGGGCTGCGGTTTTTACGGGAAAATTGTCCCTTAATGATGCGTTAAAAATCCAAGATAAAGATGGCTTAACGATTAAAGATGAACTTGAACGCATTGGCTACTTAGGTCAGGCTGATTTTTCACAATATAAAGCTCATGCAGCGTTAGAAGTTCACATTGAGCAAGGTCCAATTTTAGAACGCAATCAAACAGATGTCGGCGTAGTGACTGGGGCATTAGGACAACGTTGGTATCAAATTACATTTGATGGTTTAGCGTCTCATGCAGGGACGACACCGATGAATATGCGTCAAGATGCAGCTGTGGGAATGGCTAAAGCCATTGTGAAATTTAATGAAATTGGATTGCGTGAAGTACTAAATCAAGGTCGTGTAACAGTAGGGTATGTACAACTTACCCCAAATTCGCCAAATGTGATTCCTGGAAAAGCGTATTTTACCTTAGAAGTTCGTCATCCAAGTACAGTATCTTTAACTCAAATAGATCAAGAAATTTGTCAGATTTTGACAGATATTGCAACTGAAACCAATCTATCAGTGTGCATTAAACAAGTTGTTACATTAGAGCCTCTAGCATTTGATGTTCGCCTGACGGATATTATTCAGAATACCGCGGAAGCATTGAATTATTCATGGGAACGTATTGTATCAGGTGCAGGGCATGATTCTTGTCATTTAAATAGTAAATTTCCAACAGCAATGATTTTTATTCCTTGCATTGATGGTTTGAGTCACAATGAAGCGGAAAATATTACGGATGAATGGTGTGAGTTTGGCGGAAATATGTTGTTAAATGCGACACTTGCTCTGGCGAACGAACACTAAATGATTGAGTCATTTGATAGAATTCTTTTATAATGCACAAAATTTAAAAGATAGGATTCTATTATGGGAATGATTATTACCGTTGATGGCCCTAGTGGGGCTGGTAAAGGAACGCTTTGCTATGCGTTAGCCGAGAAATTAGGTTTTGCGCTGTTAGATAGTGGTGCGATTTATCGTGTAACAGCCTTAGCTGCACTCAAAAGAGCGGTCGATTTAAGCGATGAATTTCAATTAGCCGAGTTAGCTCGCAATCTTAATATTGAATTTTTACCAGTGGATGGTGAAGTGAATATTATGCTTGACGGCATGAATGTGAGCAGTTTAATTCGTACGCAAGAAGTGGCTGAAGCAGCGTCAAAAATTGCGGTATTTCCACAAGTTCGTGCAGCATTATTACAACTTCAACAAGACTTTGCGAAAAATGAAGGTTTAATTGCGGATGGTCGTGATATGGGGACTGTGGTATTCCCAAATGCTCAAGTGAAGTTATTTTTAGATGCGAGTGCGGAAGAACGTGCAAAAAGACGCTATAAACAGTTGCAAAATAAGGGAATTAATGGTAACTTTGCACAGATTTTAGCCGAGATACAAGAACGCGATTTTCGCGATAGAAATCGTGAGGTTGCGCCATTGAAACCGGCTGATGATGCTTTATTGTTAGATAGTACAACATTGAGTATTGATGAAGTCATTGCTCAAGCGTTAGCTTATATTCAACAAAAAGCGTCAATTTCGATTTAACTGTTTATTCAAGGAAGAATAGACATTTATCCTCAACCCCGCATTTTATGGATCTTAATGTGGATGTTATTAACTTAAATTAAGAAGATTATTTATATGTCAGAATCTTTTGCTCAACTCTTTGAAGAATCATTAAAAGGCCTTGAAACCCGTCAAGGTTCAATCGTTAGCGGTACTGTTGTTGCTATTCAAAAAGGCTTTGTACTTGTTGATGCAGGCTTAAAATCTGAATCTGCAATTCCTGTTGCTGAATTCCAAAACGCTCAAGGTGAACTTGAAGTTAAAGTTGGCGACACAGTAAACGTAGCTTTAGATGCAGTTGAAGATGGTTACGGCGAAACTAAACTTTCTCGTGAGAAAGCAGTTCGTCACGAATCTTGGATTGAATTAGAAAAAGCTTACGAAGAAAAAGCGACCGTTATCGGTTTAATCAACGGTAAAGTGAAAGGCGGTTTCACAGTTGAGTTAAACGGTGTTCGTGCATTCTTACCAGGTTCATTAGTTGATACACGTCCAGCACGTGAAGCTGATCACCTACTTGGTAAAGAATTAGAATTCAAAGTAATCAAATTAGATCAAAAACGTAACAACGTTGTTGTTTCTCGTCGTGCAGTGATCGAATCTGAAAACAGCCAAGAACGTGAACAAATCCTTGAGAACCTAGCTGAAGGTTCAGAAGTTAAAGGTATCGTTAAAAACTTAACTGATTACGGTGCGTTCGTAGATTTAGGTGGCGTTGACGGTTTATTACACATCACTGATATGGCTTGGAAACGTGTTAAACACCCAAGCGAAATTGTGAATGTAGGCGACGAAGTGACTGTTAAAGTATTAAAATTTGACAAAGATCGTACTCGCGTATCTTTAGGCTTAAAACAATTAGGTCAAGATCCTTGGGTTGCTATCGCTGAAAACCACCCAGTAAACAGCAAATTAACTGGTAAAGTAACTAACTTAACTGACTACGGCTGTTTCGTTGAAATCTTAGATGGTGTTGAAGGTTTAGTTCACGTTTCTGAAATGGATTGGACTAACAAAAACATCCACCCATCTAAAGTTGTAAGCTTAGGCGATACAGTTGAAGTAATGGTGTTAGAAGTTGACGAAGAACGTCGTCGTATTTCTTTAGGTTTAAAACAATGCAAACCTAACCCATGGACTCAATTTGCTGAAACTCACAACAAAGGCGACAAAGTTACTGGTAAAATCAAATCAATCACTGATTTCGGTATCTTCATCGGTCTTGAAGGTGGTATCGACGGTTTAGTTCACTTATCTGACATTTCTTGGAATGTTGCAGGTGAAGAAGCAGTTCGTAACTACAAAAAAGGTGACGAAGTTTCTGCAGTAGTATTAGCAGTAGATGCAGTGAAAGAACGTATTTCTTTAGGTATCAAACAACTTGAAGATGATCCATTCAACAACTTCGTAGCAATCAACAAAAAAGGTGCAGTAATTTCTGCAACTGTTGTTGAAGCTGACGCTAAAGGTGCTAAAGTTGAATTAGCAGGTGGCGTTGAAGGTTATATCCGTGCAGCAGACTTAACAAACGAAGTTGCAGCAGGTGATGTAGTTGAAGCGAAATACACAGGTGTTGATCGTAAAGCTCGTATCGTTCACTTATCTGTAAAAGCGAAAGATCAAGCTGAAGAAGCCGCTGCAGTTGCAAACGTGAATACCAAACAAGAAGATGTTGCTATTCCAAACGCAATGGCTGAAGCTTTCAAAGCAGCTAAAGGTGAATAATTAATTCACATAAATAAGGCTGGGTCATTGACTCAGCCTTATTACTACCAGCTATAATTAACAAGGATTTAGCGGTAATTTATTATGAACTAATGCATTACCTGTAAGTCTTAATAACAAGTTTAAGTATAAGTTTAAAGGAGAGTTGACGATGACTAAATCTGAACTAATTGAAAATCTATCAACAAAGCACCCAACTTTATCCGCAAAAGAAGTAGAAGGTATTGTAAAGGATATTCTTGAACTCATTGCACAATCTTTAGAAGAGGGGAATCGTATTGAAGTACGTGGTTTTGGTAGCTTCTCTTTACACCATCGTCAGCCGAGAGTTGGCCGTAATCCTAAAACCGGTGATTCTGTAAAATTAGATGCTAAATCTGTACCTCACTTTAAAGCGGGTAAAGAATTAAAAGATCGTGTAAATGTTTTTGCTTAAACATTCAATCGATATCAATAAAACGACACTTAGGTGTCGTTTTTTATTACAAATTTTGGCATAATGAATCTATTCTTAACAAGGAGATTGTGATGATTAAATATATTCTCGGACTCATTATTGTGCTAGCTATCGTAATCGTTGCGGTAACTATAGGGGCGAATAATGATCAAGTAATCACCTTTAACTACATTGTTGCTGAAAGCCAATTCCAACTTTCAACGCTAGTCGCGATTTTATTTGGTTTTGGATTAATTTTAGGTTGGTTAATTACTGGATTCTTCTACTTAAAATTAAAATTCAAAAATATGTCGTTAGCGCGTCAAGTTAAACGTCAAACATTACAAATTAACGAATTAACGACTACTCGTGATAAGGCAGTATAATGCTTGAATTACTCTTTCTGCTTCTGCCAATAGCCGCCGCTTACGGTTGGTATATGGGGCATCGGAGTGCTAAGAAAGATCAGGAAGATATTAGTAATAAACTCTCTCGTGATTATGTCACGGGGGTCAATTTTTTGCTTTCCAATCAAACGGATAAAGCCGTTGATTTGTTTCTTGATATGTTGCAAAAACAAGAAACAGAAAATGAAATTGAAAGCAACTCACAATTTGAAGCTGAGCTAACGCTCGGTAATCTTTTCCGTTCTCGAGGCGAAGTGGACCGTGCTTTGCGGATCCATCAAGCACTTGATCGCAGTCCCAATTATTCTTTCGAACAAAAATTATTAGCTAAACAGCAACTTGCCAAAGATTTCATGGCAGTCGGTTTTTATGACCGTGCTGAAGCGCTTTACATCATTATGGTGGATGAACCAGAATTTGCAGAAAATGCACTGCAACAGCTTTTGGTGATTTATCAAAAAACAAAAGAATGGAAAAAAGCCGTTAATATCGCAGAGAAGCTTGCCAAGATCTCATCTAAAGAAAATAATGTGGAATTAGCACAATGTTATTGTGAATATGCCTTAAGCGGTGAACTTGAAAGTGCGGTCGAAAAACGCAGTATTTTACAAAAAGCGCTGAATGTATCTCCAACCAGTGTGAGAGCATCAATGCTGCTTGCTGATTTAGAAATGGCTAATAAAAACTATCGTCAAGCCATTCACTTTTTAGAGAATATTCTTGATCAAAACCCAATTTATATTGGTGAAGTGCTGAAAACGCTCAAATATTGTTATGATGAATTAGGAGAGAGAGATAACTTTGAGTTATTCTTGATTCGAGCTAGCCAGCAGGTTAACAATACGAAAGTCGATTTAATGTTAGCAAGCGTGATTGAAGAGAAAGATGGTAAGAGTGCCGCACAATCAAAACTTTATCAGCAGTTAACAAAACATCCTAGTACATCTATTTTCCACCGTTTTATTCAATTCCAAATTGATGATGCTGAGGAAGGGCGAGGTAAGGAAAGCTTAATTTTGCTACATAAAATGGTTGGTGAGAGAATTAAGCAAGGTTTTGGTTATCGTTGCTCAAATTGCGGTTATCAAACCCATAAATTAATGTGGAATTGTCCTTCTTGCAAACAGTGGGAATCCATCAAACCAGAGCATAATTAATTGACACAGTGAGGTAAAATTATGAATAGCAAAGTAATCGTTGCATTGGATTACGAAACGGAAGCACAAGCGCTATCCCTCGTGGATCAAATTGATCCAAGCTTATGCCGTTTAAAAGTGGGTAAAGAAATGTTTACCACACTGGGAACAAATTTCGTTAAGCAATTACACGAGCGTCAATTTGATGTTTTCCTCGATCTTAAATTTCATGATATTCCGAATACTGTGGCAAGAGCAGTACGTTCTGCGGCTGATTTAGGGGTATGGATGGTTGATGTCCATGCTAGCGGTGGTCTGAAAATGATGGAAGAGGCGAAGAAAATTCTCGAGCCTTATGGAAAAGATGCACCTTTATTAATTGCAGTAACCGTATTGACCAGTATGGAAGATTTGGATTTATTACAAATCGGTATTAATTCTTCACCACTTGAACATGTTTTACGTCTTGCGCATTTAACACAGCGTGCGGGATTAGATGGAGTCGTTTGTTCACCACAAGAAGTGGAGATTTTACGTAATACTTGTGGTCCTGATTTTAAATTAGTCACACCGGGGATTCGTCCAATAGGAAGCGATTTTGGCGATCAACGTCGCGTTATGACTCCTGCTGCGGCTATTCGTTCTGGTTCTGATTATTTGGTGATTGGTCGCCCAATTACTCAAGCTGAAAATCCAGCAGAAGTGCTTCGTTCAATTAATTCATCTCTTTCGTAATATGACAGATAGCACTTTAGTTTATTCTACCGAAGTTGGTCGAATTAAAGAGCAAAAGCAGCCAGTACAACGCCCTAAAGGTGATGGTGTGGTTCGCATCCAAAAACAAACTAGTGGTCGAAAAGGCGCTGGCGTTTCAGTGATTACAGGGCTATATTTAGCCGATGATGAATTGAAAAAGTTAGCGGCTGAACTTAAAAAGCGGTGTGGTTGCGGTGGTTCAGTTAAAGACGGCAATATCGAGATTCAAGGCGAAAAACGTGATTTACTAAAACAACTTTTAGAACAAAAAGGGTTTAAAGTAAAGTTAGCTGGTGGTTAAGATAAAACAAAAAATCCATCTTCAATTGAAGATGGATTTTTTTATGATTAACTTTCCATGAAGTCTGGTTGGTAAGCAAAGAAAATTGCCCCCAAGAAACTTAATACAGCAAATGCCAGAAATGCAGTATTTGGATTTGTAGCTTTACGACTAAAATATTTAGCCGAGAAGAAAATATAAAGCACAAGCATGATAATTTTCATGATGAGCCAGCTTTGTAACTGATAACCGACCAAGAAGAAAATCGTTAAGCCACTGGCAATTAAAAGTGTATCAACTAAGTGCGGTAAAATTTTTAGCAGTTTAATTGCTCGCCAATCTTTCCCACTTAATTGCATTCCCCCACGGATAACTAATAACCCCAAACTTAAAAATGCACAAACAATGTGCAAATAAACTAACATAATCACTCCTGATGTAAAAGGAAAGTGCGGTCAAAAGTGACCGCACTTTAATTTCTTATTTTGCAATACGCTTATATTTAATACGATGTGGTTGTGTTGCGGCTTCACCTAAGGTTTTCTTTTTCCACTCTTCGTAGTCTGAGAAGTTACCTTCGTAGAACGTCACTTTACCTTCATCACCGTAATCTAAAATATGAGTTGCAATACGGTCTAAGAACCAACGGTCATGGGAAATCACCATTGCACAACCAGGGAATTCTAAGATCGCATTTTCTAACGCACGTAAGGTTTCAACGTCTAAGTCATTGGTTGGTTCGTCCAATAACAGTACGTTACCACCACGTTGTAGAAGTTTAGCTAAGTGTAAACGACCACGTTCACCACCCGATAATTCGCCCACACGTTTCTGTTGATCTACGCCTTTGAAGTTGAAGCGTCCAACATACGCACGGCTTGGAATTTCAAAGTTACCAATAGTGAGAATATCTTGTCCGTTAGACACTTCTTCCCATACGGTTTTCTTATCATCCATTGAGTCACGGAACTGATCAACAGAGGCAAGTACCACAGTTTCGCCCATCGTAATTGAGCCGCTATCTGGTTGTTCTTGACCTGAAAGCATACGGAATAGGGTAGATTTACCCGCACCGTTCGCACCGATAATACCCACGATAGCACCTTTTGGAATGCTGAATGATAAATCATCAATTAAAGTGCGATCGCCGTAAGATTTAGTGAGATGTTCTACCTCAATCACTTTATCACCTAAACGTGGACCAGGTGGAATAAAGAGTTCGTTTGTCTCATTACGTTTTTGATATTCGCCAGAGTTCAACTCATCAAAGCGAGCCATACGTGCTTTGCTTTTCGCTTGACGGCCTTTCGGATTTTGACGAACCCATTCTAACTCTTTCGCAATTGATTTTTGACGCGCATTTTCAGTGGCTTGTTCTTGTTCTAAACGTTTCTCTTTTTGCTCTAACCAAGAAGAGTAGTTGCCTTCCCAAGGAATGCCTTCACCACGGTCAAGCTCTAAGATCCAACCCGCAACGTTATCTAAGAAGTAACGGTCGTGGGTAATCGCCACAACGGTACCTTCGTAGTCATGTAAGAAACGCTCTAACCATGCTACAGATTCTGCATCTAAGTGGTTGGTTGGCTCGTCTAATAAGAGCATGTCTGGTTTTTCGAGTAATAAGCGACAAAGTGCGACACGACGACGTTCACCACCAGATAAATGTTCGATTTTTGCATCCCAATCCGGTAAACGTAATGCATCTGCTGCACGTTCTAATTGGTTATCTAAATTATGCCCATCATGTGCTTGAATAATGGCTTCAAGGTTTGCTTGTTCAGCCGCGAGTTTATCGAAATCCGCATCAGGATCAGCATAAAGCGCATAGACTTCATCTAAACGAGTCAGTGCATTTTTTACTTCAGAAACCGCTTCTTCTACCGCTTCACGCACAGTTTGTTGCGGATCAAGTTTTGGTTCTTGTGGAAGGTAACCAATTTTGATACCAGGTTGTGGACGAGCTTCACCTTCGAACTCTTTATCCACGCCCGCCATAATGCGTAAGAGGGTTGATTTACCCGCGCCATTTAAGCCGAGCACCCCGATTTTTGCACCAGGGAAGAAGCTTAAAGAAATATCTTTCAAAATATGACGCTTTGGTGGTACCACTTTGCCGACACGGTGCATCGTATATACAAATTGCGTTGACATAATTTTCTCGATGTTATGAATAAAAGTGCGGTTATTTTACTTGATGTTTAGGGAATAAGCTATTTGAAAGGCAAAAAAAACCACCCATATAGGGTGGTAGGAAAGTAGTTTAGCTATATTTATGATTATTTTATTTAGGAACTTTATGAATATCAAGCAATCACTTGACGAGGCAAATAGTACATAAATTTCAGTTATAATGGAAATGCGAATGAATAATTTGTTGATACAAATCAAGAAAATCACAGGATTTTTTATGTTTAGATCGATTTTTATTCGATTTTGATTAGGAACTGCTTGTGATAAAATCTGTCTATTCAATTATTTAGCCCACTTTATTCTTATTTATGTTTAAAAAATTACTCCTAGGATTATCGCTAATTTCTCCTTTTTCGGTTTTTGCACATCCTCATGCCTTTATTGATATGCAAACCAAACCGTTAGTGAAAGATAATCAACTTATTGGTTTTTCAACCCAATGGCTACTGGATGAAGCTAGCTCTTCAGCCGTATTGTATGATGTGATGCAGACAAAAGGTGATAAAGCTGCTAAACAAAAACTCATTGATGAAGTGATGGCGAATGTCGTGAATGAGCATTACTTTAGTTATGTCTTCGATAAAGAAAATCATAAAATCAAATATAAAAAACAGCCTGAGAATTATGGGATGAATATTAAAGGCAATAATGTGGAATATTATTTTGATTTTCTTTTGGCACAACCACAGACTTTGCAAAATAATGAATTTACGCTAATGACTTATGACAGCACCTATTATGTGGCAATGCGTTATGCTGAAATAGGTAAAAGAGCGGTTGATTTTTCAGCACTTCCTGCAAACTGCAAAGGGGAAGTGCTCGAACCTAATGTGGATGAAAAAATTAAATCCTACGCTTCATCATTGGATAAATCGCAAAAAAATGAAGATGATTCTCTTGGTGTATTGTTTGCGCAGAAAGTAAAAATTAAATGTGAATAAAAAAATGAAGTTAAAATTGACCGCACTCTTTATCGGCTTATTAGCGATTATTTTCGCCTTGCTACCTTGGCTTTTTGTGCAAGTAGCCGATTGGCAAAAAGCCTTTAATCAGCTGATTTCTGAAAATCTACATCAGATTCAAGCACATTCATCTACAGCAGGATTATGGTTGATTTTCGCCGCCTTTTCTTATGGTGTATTACATGCATTAGGGCCTGGGCATGGGAAATTTATTATCGCTGGTTATCTTTCTACTCATGAAAGCCAACTTAAAACCAGCGTACGCTTAAGTTTACTTTCCTCTCTCATGCAAGGTCTTGTCGCAGTTGCAGCAACCTCCATTGTGGTGGTGATACTTAATCTTTCCTCAAAATATTTTAAACTTAGTCAGTTGTGGCTGGAACGTAGCGCACTCATTTTATTATTGTTGTTAGGGCTTTATTGGATTGCTCAAGGTTTAAAAAGCTTGAAGAAAAAACAATCTTTTCGTATCACATCTATTCAATCATTACCGAAACAGATTGGAGCAGCTTCGCCATTTCGATATGAGCAAGGAAAAGCAAGCCAAGTGCAATGCAGTTGTGGACATCAACATCTACCCAATGATCAACAGCTTAAGCAATCGGGTGATTTAAAATCTCAACTCTTAGTGATTTTAACCATTGGTATGCGGCCGTGTAGTGGCGCCATTTTTGTGCTTTTTCTCGCTTATATGCTGGATCTTTATTGGTGGGGAATTTTAGCTACTTTTGCCATGTCTTTGGGGACAGGATTAATGCTTTCGCTTTTTGCAGCGTTAGTACGCTATGCGAGAAATGTCGCAACTCGCTTAGGCCATTGGTATGGTTTAGCGGGGTCTAATCAAAAAGGCGAAGCCATGATCAAATGTATTGCGGGTGCAATGATGATCTTTTTTGCACTAAGCTTGTTATATGGCACGATAGGGGCTGTAACAGGTGGGGCAGTCTTATTTGGTGGATAAAGAAAAGGGCAGCGTTTGCTGCCCCTTTCTTTGAAAATAGATTATTCAACCCAAGTGACGATTTCTTCAATTGGTCGACGAGATTTTTTAGTAATGTCTCTCGCACGATAACCAAATGTTGCGGCTACGGATACACCCCATTCATTTGGATCAAAGAGACCTTCAGCGACTAAAACTTCATTCATTTTATCATAGTTAAAGCCTTCAATAGGGCAAGAATCTACACCGATAGCGGCAGCACCGGTAAGCATATTGGCTAATGCAATGTAGGTTTGTTTGCTTGCCCAGTCAAATAATGCACGCTCGCTTTCTGCGGTTTTCATTTCAACTTCTTGTAAGCCTTTATATTGTTCCAAGGTTTTTTCTAATTGCTCGCCTTGCAAACCTCTACGCGCCACAACATCACGGAAGAAAGGCGTGTCATATCGCGCATTTTTCTTCGCAAGAATGATCACTAAATGACTACAATCATCTAATTGATATTGCATACCCCAGCTAAAAGGTTTGAGCTTATCGCGCAATGCTTTATTTTGAATCACTAAGAATTGCCATGGCTCAGAACCGACGGAGCTTGGTGATAGACGAGCAAATTCTAAAATTGCCGAGAAATCTTCTTGGCTAATTTTTTTATTCGGATCGTAATAACGTGTTGCACGGCGATTTTCGAATACTTGAAGCATTTGTTCGCGTGTGATTTGACTCATGTTTTCCTCCTCTTAACATTATCTAATTTGTGATCTTTTAACCGCACTTTAGCGTTCTTTCCAATATCCAATCCACTCTTTGAGTAATTGCATATTTTTGGTAATCGCGCCACCTTGAGGAATAAAATGCATCATATTGAGTCCGTAACTGTCTGGTGTAATACCTTCACCTACGCTCGCAGGTAATATATCAAAACCTTGTTGTTGGAACAATAACTTTGCACGTTGCATATGCCATTCATTAGTGACTAAAATAATTTTATGAATACCTTCTTTTTCTAATATTTGTTTGGTGAAAAGTGCATTTTCTTTAGTAGTAAGGGCTTTAGGTTCAATCCATTTGGTTGGCACATTAAAGAAGTTTTGAAGTTCTTCGGCGGCGATTTTTGCTTCAATGGCGCCTGTTGGACTTGCCCCTGTAATTAATAATGGCAAGTGCGTTTCTTTTTGTAAGAAAGCGGCATAACGTAATCGTTCAAGTTGGATACCTGTTGAAGCTAATGGCGCATAAAGCTCTTTGCTATCACGCAAGCCACCACCAAGTAAAACGATCGCTTGAGCTTGTTGGTAATCTTGCAGTGTTAAATGATCTTCAGTGATGAGACTATCTTTAAGTACTTGTGCAGTGTAAGGGATACTTAAAAGATAGAGTAGTGAGAAGCCAAGTGCGGTCGAAATTCGGCTTAATTTTTTGAAATTGAATTTAGCTAGAATAAGTGAAAGTCCCCATAAAATTAAAATATTAAATGGGGGAAGAATCATGGCCGTGATGAGCTTTTTTAATTCAAACATGATTTATCCAATTCAACGAAGTTTAAGTTTTGAGTCCATAGTTTTGCATAGCTACTATTTTTTCCATAAGAGTTATCACAAACAACATTTGGTATTTCTAACAAGCAGGAAAAAATATGACCGTGTAAACGAGTAGTAATCACTTTATCATTATCTAAGAATACTCGGGCAACACGTTTTACAATGCGTTGAGTATAGGCATACCAGAATTGATGGCAAAGATCTTTCAGCCAACCTAAGCCAAATTTGTTCGCCATTTTACTCATTCGCCAGCTTAATGCTAAAACCACATCATCTTCTGTTGAAAGAATGTCTTCCCAGTCTTTTACATTACTGTTAGCGGGCAGTTGCGCTAAGATATTTTTTTCGACATCACTTGCTTCAATGTCTTTACGCAAGAAATAAAGTTGTTCACCCGTTGTGCCTTGCTTGGTTTCCATCGTACCATAAAGCTGATGCGCCATATCGGGTGATAAATAAACATGATCAGAAAATTGTGCAAATAAATTCGCTGTTCTTTCGTCACGAGCCAGTAAATGGCAATCACCGTGGTTACGGAAAAGTGCGGCTGATTTTTGTAGATTTTCTTCGTGCTCAAAATAAGCGGTTTGTGGTAACACAATAATGCGATTATTCGGGAAATGCGTCACCATTTCTTCACGGATTTTTTGATGTTGCGGATAAAGATCGCCAAAGTTGCCGCCACCATGTAAAAGGATGGTGGTGTTTGGTGTGATTTTTGCTTTGACTTCTTCAAGTTCTAAATCGTATTCACAGCGTTTTAAAGTCACGTTAATGTGGTGATCTTTAAAAAATTGCTCAGTTCCGTGATAAATCAGTAAATCGCCTACGTTCAAATGAAGCGGGTAGTCGAAATAAAATACGTCGTTTTTATCTTTGATTAGTTCAACAATAGGATTCAGTTTGTTTTTTAAATCAATAAGGAGTTGATTCATTTTTTTACTCTTTTCTTTAAATAGCTAAACAAGAAATTTTTTTCTGCTGTGTTTAATCCAAAGATTAAAATGACACAGATTAATACCATTTCTAAGATGATGGATTGTCCAATAAATTCCAATAAAGAATAACTTCGGGTGGTATCTGATATATAGATGATACCTAATAGCAAGCCAAACACCACGCCGACATTCACTAAATATGAGACAAATGCTTTGTGGTTAAATTTAATTTTTTTATTAATAAAATATAATCGATAGATTTGTGAGATGACCATCGTACTAAATTTACCCACAAAGGCAAATACTGGATTATAACCTAGTGTGAACAAATAATAAGCCAATGGCACCGTGCAAAGGTCGATTAATGCCACGATGATATTGTATTGTTTTACGGTAGATGTGCCAATGGCTAATGCACTCATCCAAAATGCGCCAGCCATTGCACTGATCAATAAGCAAGCGATAATAGCTTGTACAAGTTGTTCAGTATATTGCGGAAGATGATCGCCTAACCAAAATGTCAGTAAAGTATGGGTGAAATACAATACAGGTGCCGAGAGAATCGCCATTAAATAAAGTGAATATTTTGAAATACCAAGAATTAATTGGCGATTGCGATCGTAATCTTTTGCCGCATAAGACTGAACCAACTGCGGATTAGCGGCCATTTGGAAATTATTCACAAAGCTATAAACGGCACCTTCTACTTGTGTTGCAATAGCGACAGCCGCATTGACTGCGACACCAAAGAATAAGTTAGACACCATATTCAAGCCTTGTGTTGAACCCACATAAGCGACTTGTCCCATAAGCATCCAACCGGAAAAACTCACCATTTCTTTGGTTTTGCTTAAATCTTTATATAAACGGAAACGTGCGGCTTCTTTAAAATAAAATTTAGTGAATAACACATAAAGAGAGAGCACAATTAAGCTGACTGAAAGCAATAAGCAGCCATAAGTAATCAACTTATCGTAATGTGTGATATGACTTAAGAGAAAGACAGAAGTCAGTTTTAAAATGGTTTCACCTAATCCCAACCAAGCATAGAATCCCATTTTTTCGTGTGCAACAATCATGGCATTGAATGGCACCTTGATGATTTCAACAAGGGCAATAATTAACGCTAATTGATAAACGATATTTGCAGCTTGCAAGCGTTCAGTGGGGATAACTAATTTGTGATTTAAAAACCATAAACCTACGGTTTCAGCTAACACGAATACGATAAAAATAATGAGTAGGTGATTTAAGATACTAATATTAAAGACTTTATTGACACGTTGAATGTCATTCGAGGCTTTTTCTACGTTAATAAAACGCTGAGTGGTGGCGGTCATTGTGCCATTAAAAAAGGAAAATAAGACCACAACGCCCATCACAATGTTGTAGATACCAAAATCTTCCACACCCAATACCTGCAATACCACACGAGAGATATACAGCATGGCCCCCATGTTGAAGAGCATTCGGATATAAAGAAATAGCGTATTTTTAGCAATGGTTTTATTTGACATTGTGAAAATGAAATTAGAAAAATTGGGGGAATTATAGGGGGGATTGGGGTGTGTAGCAAGCCTTGAGAGACTTCTTATAAGTTCAATCGTATTTAGTAAAAAAAGAAAAGGCTAAATATAAATTTAGCCTTTTATTATTTAGACGATGCAGACTGCCAAATCTAGTTGCTTATTATGGAACTGATGCAATGTACCACGATGACCAACGCTCAGAATGATCATATTGGGTAACCGCTCTTTAATTATTTTATAAAGGAGGTACTCGGTTGGCTCATCAAGTGCTGATGTGGTTTCATCTAAAAAGACTACTTCAGGTTTCGTCAGTAAAATCCGAATAAATGCCACGCGCTGTAATTCACCTGGCGACAAAATTGCCTGCCAATCGTTATCTACATCAAGACTATGGAGATATTTATCCAAACAACAATCTGCCAATGTTTTTTCTAATTCAGAATGATAAGGATCGATATCTGGATAGCAAATTGCTTCACGTAACGTACCTTGTGGCATATAAGGGCGTTGTGGTAGGAACAAACTGGTCACACAAGGATGTTCCACCAGACCAACTGTTTCAAAAGGATAAATTCCTGCCATCGCTTTTAATAGCGATGTTTTTCCCGCACCAGAAGGCCCTTGAATTAATAAAGCATCACCATTTTTTAATTCAATGTTTAAGTTATTAAGCAACAATCTGCCTTGGTCATCTTTAATGCCAAAATTTGATAACGCAACACGGTTAGAACATTTCATGGGTTGATGAACCTCTAAATGATCTAATTCATCCAACTTCGTCATAAAACCATAAAGACGATTTAAGCGTGCTTGGTAGAGCGTGAATTCTTCATAGAACAAACGGAAGAAAGAAAGTGCGGTCATTAATCGGTTAAATGCTTGCACAGTTTGGTGCATATCGCCCAGTTTGATTTGTCCGGTGAAAAAACGAGGGGCTTGAAGCATTAACGGTAAGAGTTTTGCAACGCGCGTGACGCTTCCATTAAAGCCGTCTAATCCCAACATTCTTAATACAATTGCCCAACGGTTATGAATGATTTGAGCAAATTTGTTTTTCAGTAAATGTTGTTCTTGTTGTTCACCTTGATAGAACGCGATACTTTCTGCATTATCTCGCACTCGAATTAAAGAATAACGATAGTCACCATTGAGTTTTTCTTTATTAAAGTTCAGCTTAATTAAGGGATGCCCAATCCAAACGGACATTAATGTTGCAAGGATAATAAAAGCATAAATAAAGAAAACGACGCCTTTTTCGATATTTAATCCGAAAAGACTTAACACGCCAGAGAGAGACCAAAGGATGATGGTAAATTCAATGGTAGTCAGAACAGAATTAATCATGCCACGTACAATAGTGACAGTGCTACTAATAAATTCACGTGCATCTTGTTCAATACGTTGATCAATATTATCGGGCAGATCTTTTTCGTATTTGAGGCGATAGTATTTTTTATTTTCTAACCATCGTTTAACCAGGACTTTATTCAAGCTTTCCAACCAACGGATTTCAAATACTTGCTGTAAGAAATAATCGGCGATGGAGTGGATGACTTGTATCAATACTAAGAGGGCATTCAGTTTTGCAAAGAACCAAAACTTATCCGCATCTAATTCCTGCATTGAGCTATAAAGCCCGTTATAGAAAAAAGAGTTGAGTACGCTAAAGCGCACTTCTAACAAAATCATGGTAAACAACACCAGTAGCATAATGATGATTTTGATGCTGTTATGGCGATTAATCGAAGGGGATGCAATATGCCAAAACTTCTGACCAAATGAGGTTTGTTTTAATGCTATCATCACCATGCTAAAGCATAAAACTACCCAGAAAAGTGCGGTCAAAATCCAGCTTAAACTTGAGTTAAGTTCAGTTTGCCAATTCATTGATTATCCATAAAGTAAAAAACGAAAAAAGGGCGAAATGATTCGCCCTCGTATTGTGCGCTCAATTAAAACTCAACTTTCGTGTTGAAGATAAATTCACGTCCATAACCTAATGCAACAGGGATTAACGTGTTTGTTGCGTTACCAGAGGTAGATGGATAGTAAGTTTTATCTGTTAAGTTTTTACCGTTAAGTTGGAAAGACACTTTTTTGCCAGAGATTTTGGTATCGTAAGCAATAAAGGCATCATATACCACGGCATGAGGCAATTTGAATGCTTTTGTATAAGTATCGTTGTAGGCATACCATGAGCCTAAATAACGAGCCCCCCCACCAATACGGATGTTACCAAAATCAAATTCACCTACGTTATAAGCTAGGAACAGAGATGCTTGATGTTTTGGCACACCTGAAAGTTGTTTACCCACTGATTCTTTGGTTTTAGGATTATCATTTTCAAGTGATTTTACTTTGGTGTAGGTATAGTTAGCTGCTACACTTAGGTTATCTGTAATTTGACCATTAAGATCAAATTCCATACCTCGAGAACGTTGTTTGCCGACGATATTTAATTGTGCATTTGAACCCGAACCAACGGTTTCAGCCACATTACGTTTACTGATATTGAATAATGCAAGTGTCGCGTTGAAGCCAGAGTTTTCGTATTTTGCACCAATTTCAAAAGATTTACCTTGTTCTGGTTTTAAATCGCCGCTAACAGGTGTTGCAACACTCATTTGTGGACGGAAAGACTCAGCGTAGTTAGCAAATGTCGCAATATGTGGCGTAAATTTATATACGGCACCTAATTGATACAATAATTTACCATCGTGCTGATCGGTATTACCAGTTTTCGTGCCATTCAAACCGTGACGTCCTGCAAATTGATCAAAATACTCATAACGTAAACCGCCCGTCATAATAAAGTTATCTGTAAAGTAGGCGGTATCTTGAATATAAACACCAACAGTTTTGAGATGGTTATATTGGTAGGCATTGCCATTACCATTTTTATGTTTCGCAACAGGATTAGTATAGACTGGATTATCAATATTGATATCTGACTTTGTAATGCCTTGGTTATAAATAGGTCCAATATCGCGGATATTACGCATGACATCTACACCGGCTACAAAACGGTTAGCAATATCACCAATACCAAATTCACCAACGATATTTAATGTACCACTATGAACACGTTGATCGCCTTGTTGCTGCTCAATTGCACGACGGGCTGTACGAGTTTTAACGTTAATATTTGTGATGCGAGCTTGATCGTAGAAATATTTGTAACGAGCGTAGCTATAACCCGCATTTAATTTCCAACCGTCACTTAATTTGTGTTCAATTTTGAAATCAATGTTATCGGTTTTTGCGGTTGTTTCATTATTAATTAGGCTCATCTAAACGACGAGATACAGGGATATCTGGTAATGCATTAGTTGCCGTTAAAAGATTTGTACCACGATCAAATGGCTCAAGAATATCTTTGTGTTCATAAGAAATAAGTACTTTAGTTTTATCATTTTCCCAAGAAAGTGATGGTGCGTAAGTGGTATTTTTCACTTTGCCAAAATTACGCCAGTAGTCTTTTTCTTGTTTGTCATAGATAAAGCGGTAAGCAAAACCATTTCCTAAGCCACCAGTGAAATCTAATTGTGTTCCCCATAGGCTATGATTACCTAAAGTTCCACCAATGACATAGCGAGGTGTTTGTTGTGGTTTTTTAGTAATGATATTGACCACGCCACCTGGATCTTGAATACCATAAAGCACAGATGCAGGCCCTTTTAACACTTCAACGGTTTCAGTTGTCGCGCTAAAGTTTTTAGCTGGGCCAGCTTGTAAACCATTACGCATAATCGAGTTGTCACGGTTTCCACCAAAACCACGTTTTTGAATAGAGTCAAACATACCACCTAACGTATTCGCTTGACTCACACCGCTGACGTTATAAAGTGCATCAATGAGTGATTCAGGTTTACGATCTTCTAGTAGTTTGGTCGAAAGAATATTTACCGTGTTTGGCGTGTCGAATACTGGCACTTCAGCTTTTGATACGACAGATGTCCCTGTCGTTTGATAACCATTTTGCTTAATACCCGTATCTTGAACGTTAATTTGCTCAAGCGTCTCGGTGTTTGCTTTTACTGGTTGTTCAGTTTCCGCAAATGCTGAAACTGAAAAACTGGTTAAAAGTGCGGTTGAAATGAGGCTTAATTTAAAATTCATAATCGCTATCCCGATAGATAATAAAAGAGCCGCAAGTATAGCGAAAACGTTTACGTCGATCAATGCAAATTATTTTCATTTGCTTATGCGGTTTATTCAGAAAATATTCATTTAAATTAAGTAGGGGATAAAAAGAAAAAATCCCAAGCTAAAAAGCCTGGGATTGCAATATGGTGCGACTAGCTTGCACCTTATTTGATAGGAATAACAAATAGATAGGAATATCTTGGCGTAATTTTGGCGTAGTGATGAAAGTTTATTATTGACGTTTAGTATGTCGTTTTACCCACTTTACCACTTCACCGGCAACATATCGAGGACGTTCATTCTTGTCTGAAAAGTATCTCGATTGCGGAAAATCGCCTTTCGTAACAATGTATTTTACTGTGAAAGTATATGACTTGTTAAGATATAAGGCGATTTCTTCGATAGTCATCAAATTTTGGCTGTTTTCCGTATAAGAGGCAAAGGCTGCCATCTTAGTTGCGTTTACAATCTCTTTTTCCGCCTTTTCTGATAGAGTTATTTTATCCATAAAAGCTCCAATAAAAAACCGCCCATAAAGAGCGGTTATAGTGATTTATTTTAGTTAGCCGATAAACGATATAGCAAATGTTCAAAATCGGCTCTGTGGGCTTGTTTAAGCGGTTCTATAAGCTTTCTCGCTACTGGCAAAGATTTATCATAGAAACGCTTATATTCTGTGTGATGTCCGTAAACTGTCGGACTATATGATGAACCAATTACTTCTAACGGTTTAACCAGTTTTCCAAGCAACCAATTCATTTGACCGTGCGAGAATAACAATAGAGTAAGATTTGAGATTTCTTCTTTTGTTAATTCAAATTTGAATTTTTCTTCTGCTGGTGGAAGTGCGATAGGCTGTAAGTTCATAATGAACGCCATCGCATTTCCAAATTGGTCTTGTGGAATTTGGTCGTATTTAGCAACCTTGAAAGCAGATTTTAACTGGCGGTAAATTTCTTGCCAGTGTAAACCTGTTCTATGGTGTGCTTGTTGTACCGCTGATTGAATAGCCTGTTGTTGTTCAGGTGTAATTGTGTTTGGTAAAAGTGCGGTCGATTTCTTGTGTAGATTTAAGAACGCACGCAACACAATCAAGTGGAATTTAGGACTAATCCACATCGCATAGGCAAGCATTAATTCTTCGCAAGCGTAAGTGCTTGGATTTTTACCGCCACGAACCGTCTTTACTACCGAAGTAGGAATTCCTACTTTGCTCTCAACCTCTATTTCAGAGATTAATTCTTTGGTTTGTCGGTTTGATAAAAATAAGACTGGCTTATGCTTTTGTTCACCGCCGCTTGCTCTATGTAAATCTGTTAGTGAGTAAAGATTGTCTAATTGACGAATTGAATTATTTAGAATTGTTAAGTTTGACATTTTTGTACCTTTCGTTTTAGTTTAGTTAGTCGTTCGCTTAGTGGGCGGACGGGCTTCAACTACCAACGAAAGATGGCGGAGCTTATTCCCTTTCGGTATTTTATTTAGCTCTCTCGACCCGACCATAAACGATCGATACCTAAATTTCAGGTACAAAAAAACCGCTTTTGGACGGGCGGATAACCGTCTTTCGTTTGTAGTGCGGTTATCTTAATCCGAAGTAAGTGCGGTGTCAATGTAAATCAATTCTTTTCAATACCTTATCCAGTCACCCAGCAAAACGCTTTCCACGCCACGCCAAAGAATAATCCTATCCAAGCTCCAGCAACAGCAAGAACAAAAGAGCCTGTAAGTATATATAACAGCCATTCTTTAAATGTTTTCATATTTACTCCATCATACTCTTCATAAAATCAAGCCATTTTTGAGCATCTTCTCTTGTGCGGAAACATTGCCCATTGATGGCTCTTTGTCGTGAAATAATGTTGTTATTATAATAATTTGAGTTATAAATAACTTTGCCGTCTAAGATGTAAAAATAATCGCTAGATTCTTCTGGATAAAACGGCTTAGGCAAATCCTCAATGCTAATCTGTTTCTTTGGTTCTTCCCACATTCCAATGATGTCATATTCCATAGTTGTCCAATGTGCTGATTTACCTGTTAAGCTCCATGATGTCGTATTGATGTAAATGCCATCAAATCTATACCCGATTAAAGGATATTCGGCATCTCTTACCTCTAGTTTTTCAACCTCGTTAAGCAAATTGTATTTAACAACGGCTTTTTTTCCATTTCTCAATATCACAGGATCGCCATTTAAAGCTGCATCTAAGTTAAATTCTTTCATTTTCTTTCTCCTAAAACAAAAGGCGCTCACTTGGAACGCCTATTGGATTTGTTAAATATTGATTTACTGCTTTGTATATATCAACTATTAATTCAAGTGGAATGTTCGATCTTTCATTGTATGATTTTGAAAAATCCTCCCATTGTTGCTGAGGCTTTGATTTATGATTGTTTCGTAATCCAAGATTAATATTACTCTTAAATCTTGTCGGTTTACGCAAAGGGTAGTTATACAAGTTATAGTGCGCCAAATTATCAAAAGGAATCTGAAAATTTAGAATATCATTTACATAATGCCAAATCTTGCTGCTTGCCGGATTCTCAATTACATAAACTTTCGGCTCATATCGTTTGATAATCTCGATTGTGTTGTAGATACAAAGCTCACCATTAATACGGTTTAGGAAAGAGCGGTCATATTTAAATTGGACGTGCGGTAAATCATAATCCGCACGACTTCTAACCGTAAATTTTGATAATTCACGATTTACTGCGCCAGTTTCCTGTTTCCAACTTGCGTTACCTCCCCACATTGCGCTTGCAACCGACCAACTTTCACAAGGCGGACTAGCTATAATCAAATCAGGTTTAGGCAATTTATCAAGCTCATCGAATAGCTTGTTATCGCCAAACATACGACCATAATCAGCCAGATTAAGATTGATAAAATGATTATTTTTACACTCAATATCCATACCGATAGGGTATATTTCGACTGACTGATTGACTGATTGACTGATTGACTGATTAAATAGCTCTGCACCTTGCGTATAGCAACCATTGCCACTATCAAATAAAGCCCAAACAATCATATCAATCACCCGATTTATGGTTTACCTTTGCCATATTAACCACTGGCAAAATATCAACCAAAGGCTCATTTGTATTATCAAGGCTTTCAGCTAATTCCAATCGCCCACCAAGTGTTGCATAACCAATAATGTCTTGCCAATGGTCTGTTTCGTGCGAATTGCCATTCAGAATTCTCACTAATTTCCCAGCAATCATTGTCAAAGCGTAATACTGCACGCCATCAATATTCTTGCGATTTTTATTAATAAGCTCCATTAACGCATTAAACGTAATAGAGCCTTGAATGAAATCACCGTGCGTATTTCTACGCTCATTCAGAATATCTTCTGTCGTTTTCATTTCTTCACCTTGTTCTTATTTGTGTAATTAATTAACTCACGGATTTTCTCACGCACAAGCTCAAGAGCCTTTTCTAAACTCCGTTCTTTTTCGTGTAATTCCGCTAATTCGTGTTCTGCTTGTTCTCTTTCCATTTTTCACCCAAAAGAAAAGCCGCTATTTTGCGGCTTGTTTTATGATTTAGTGTATAACTTTTCGATTAATTCGCGTCTTAAGTTATAACAAGATAATGCGTTATCTTTATTATTAAAATCCTGTTTAAAAAGATTTACGATAAATCTTTCGCAGTAAACAACATCAACTGACACGAAATAAAAATTATCAGAGCCGATATAAGAAAGCGATAATCTTAGCTCATCATTAAAATTGACTTCTCTCAATGTTTCTACCATATACCCACCTATAAATCACATTTTGCGGACTCAATCATTTTTAACACTCGGCTTTTGCTTTCTTTTACAAAATGACAACATCTATCTTTTGTATCAATAAAAGTGCGCCCCTCAACATCTCCAACGTGTTCAATATCATCAATATCAATATCGACTGTTTTGTTTTTATAGTACGTTAAAGTTATTTTCTTGCTCATAACTCACCGCCTAGAATGGAATCCCATCGCTAAAACCATCATCTTGTTCAGCCATTGCACTCAATGGATTTGGTTTAGCTTTGCTTGCTTTCGCTTGTTTCGGCTCATCTTGGCGACTGCCTAACATCTGTAAGTTATCGCCTTGAATTTCGGTGGTGTAGCGGTCTTGTCCGTTGCTATCTTGCCATTTACGGGTTTTTAATCGCCCCTCAATGTAAACTTGAGAACCTTTGTGTAGATATTGCCCTGCGATTTCGGCTAATCTGCGGTAGAGTACGATGCGAACGTATTCAACATTTTCTACAAGGTTTCCGTCTTTTGCTTTGTAACGTTCATTTAAAGCAATGGTGAAGTTGGACACCTGCTCACCGTTAGGCATTGTTCTAATTTCAGGGTCTGCGGTTAGGTTGCCGATAAAAAGGCATTTATTTACGCTCATTTTGTTTCCTTATGCTTTTAAATTATTAATACATTCATCGTAGAAAGAATTGTAATCATCAATTAAATTCGGGTGATTAGTTTCAATCCACGGCATTTGTTTTGCGTAGCGTTCTTCAAGTTCTTTCTTGTTTCCGCACTCTTTTAAACCGCCTTTCAACTTATCTAAGATTGATTTATCTTGAGTAGAACTCACATTCTGCTGAGTTGATTCGTTGTAGCGTTTCAGAGATTCTTGCTTTTTTTGCTCAGCCTTTTCCGGCGGAATACTATCAACCAAATCATCTTCAACTATTTCAAGCGCTGTCAAATATAGGTAGCGCCGTTGATACGTTTGAATAGCACCAAGATTTTGAATTTCCGTGCCTGATGGCAAGGCTTTTTGAACCATTGGTGAGGTAAATTCAATGCTTTCATCCTTTTCGCAGTCGTAGATTGTTAATGTAGCAAGTTCAGAAGAATATCGAACAACAGCACACATTTTTAATTCGTCAAAAATTTCATTAACTCTTGGAAGAAAATCCTTTAATTCAAAGTATTTAAAACTTCTATTATTGCCGGTTTTCTTTAAGTTTTCTTTTTGCAGCTTCACACGTGCTTGCGCTAACTTTGCGTAAATACTCATTTCTACACCTCAAAATTCATTCGTTTATAAATCGCTCGTACTCGCTCAACATCTTTAGCACAATATTCAGCGACTTCATCAATGCGACCATCTTGCACCGCTTGCCACACCTTAGAACCATCAATATCGCCTTTCTGTTCAATATTAAGCACTTGGCATAGCTTATTAAGGCTTGGTTTCGATTCTCGGTTATATCCGCACCATTCCCACATCGTGTCGTAAGTGTTTCGTTTATCCATCTTGTAGTATGGTTTCACGCCATTAATGATGCAGCGTTGCCACAAGAATAAACCGTCAAAGCTCGTTACATTGTGTCCAATAAACACTGGAACGGTTTTACATCTATTAGCTTGCTCTTTTAGCCAGTTATTAAACCGTGTCAAAATATCTTTCTCACGGTCTTTTACTTGCCAATCTTTGCGATAAAATGTAACCACTTCATCATCGTTAATGGCGGCACTAATCACCACAACTTCACCAAACGCACCATCTAAAGAAGTCTTATTAACTGCAATCTCTTTGTTTTCTTCTAGCCACTTATTAATCGTTTCTTCATTCTTGTAATTCGCAGGCGGTTTAAGGTTTTCGCACACAAAATCTTGATGCTCTTTGCTTTGTGTTGGGATTGTTTCAATATCTAGATAGATTTTCATTTTATTCACCTAAAATGGCATTTCTTTGTAATAAAGCTCAATGATTTCTTTTGCTCTTTGTGGATCGATAATTCCGCTCATTAGCCAGTCTTGAAATTCGTTCAGTTTACGCTCTCGCTCTTCTTTGGCGATTTCGTCTTTCTCTTTACGATTAATCATCGAGAATGAATCCTTTTTCATAATCTTTTCTCCGCTGCTCAATTCGCTCTTCGGCAAGAGATTCAAGAATATTAATTCGCATTTCTTCAAAATCATTACCAAGTGCGATAGCTTTCACAAAATCATCATCTTCAAATGCTTTTTCGCTAAACTTCCAGAGTTCTTCGCTATCACCATTTGAAATATCTTCTTCAATGCACTCAATTTCACGCTCTACTGCCTCGTTATACGCATCTTCGGCACAACATCGGCGATCATAATCATTGAACGTTTTTCGTTCCCATTGCGCTTGTAGGCTTTCCATTTTGTAACCCTCTTAAATGCTCAAAGTAGAGCTTAATATCATCATAGCTAAACAATCTAACCCACCGACCTTTTGATAAGGTTTTACCTATGGTTGATTTTATTTGCCCATTGCTAATAGCTCTATCAACAGTTGTTGCCTGCATACCAAACAATTCATGAATATCAGATAACTTAAATTCATTTTTTCGCTTGCTTTTAGGCTGTTTTTTACGCTGTTTGCTATACTCATCAAACAATGCCAAATAGCGTTGTCTAGCGTTGAATTCTCGCTGTTTAACTCTAGGGTTGGCAGCTAGTCCACTTCTAACAATTGTTTTCTTGTATAGCTTTTTATCAAGCAATTTATCCATGTTAGCTTTTAGCTCTTCACGCTCTTTTTTTCTTGTCTAGGCAAGCTCTAAAGATTGATAATTTGACGATTTCCACCAAACTTTATTATTTACTCGCTCAACAACATACCAACCACCTTTCGGATAATGCTCAATCTTAATTTCTGTTTTTGACTTTCTCATAATCTAATTCCTTTTGTTTTTGTTCTGTATAAGCTAGAGCCTCTTGTTTAGCTGGCTCGGTTAGATTTGGTTGATATTGCCCATGTTCAGCAATCCATTGAATTCGTGCTTGTTCACGCTCTAATGCAGTAGGCTCGCTTGCAAAACAACAGGAGATTCCGCCAATCAAAAAGGCGATAAAAATCGCACAGGCAAGCTTTGCTAGAGGGCGTGTAATTTCTGCGAATACATCAGTAAATTTTTCCATTTTTTGTTTCCTTTTTAATCAATTTAGTGAATTTAGGGTGTAAAAATCCGCCGCACGGATTTCTTGGGGAAAAGTGCGGTCGGATTCTTCGTTATTTTAAAAGTCGATTTTTACGGCTTTTGGATTAAAGTCTCGCAAGTGTTTTAATACACGCCAGTTTGTCATTTGGTCGATATCAAAATCATTGGTGATGCGATTTAAGATTTGATTGGTTGAGCGTAGAACGCTTAAATATTCGTAAGCCTGTCCGTAGATTTGAGAGCTCATATTTGAGCCTAAAACGTTAAAGGCTTTTTCGATATGTTGGAAAGTGCCTACGCCACGTTTGAAGGCGAACCACAACCAAGCAAGCTGTTGAAGTTCATACTCGGTAAATTCAAAGGTGAATTTCTTTTCTGGTTCGGGCAGTGCGATTTGTTTTGGTTGGCTTGCTCTACGTTCGCATTCGATAAAGTATTTGCGGATTTGTCTGCCTCGTTCGTTTCTTTCGACCATACCGAGTTCTTTGCCCATATCTAGGGTGATGTGATATTCCTTGCGTGGGCGTCCGTTGGTGCGTTCGGTGATGACGAGGTAGTCTTCATCTTGGATGAAACCATATTCGTTGATGCGGTTTTTGATCCAATCATTGTAACGAGTTTGTATTTCTAGAAATGTGTGAAGTTCACGAGCGTTGCAAAGTTGAACAGGTTGATTTTGGATTAAACCGTTAAAAACAGGAATTAAGTTTGAGTTTGTCATTTTGTGATTCTCTAATCAAAGTTTTAGAAATCATCACGAACAAACGCCAATTTGTTGGTGATGAACTGTTCAAGATTGGCGTACCGTTGATTAGAGTAAACGGCGATCTTTCGATCTCTCAAACAGTTCATCATTGGGCTTTTACTAAAATTTTAGCAAAAGGTAGATTTGCTGTTTTACGGCTATAAAAAAAGTCGCTTTTGAGCGACCGTCTTTTTCACCGCCCTAATCAATTCAGGAACGCCAATTCCCGACTTTCTGTTGAAAGTGGGGATATCTTAATCCGAAGTGTGGGCAGTGTCAATTTATTATTTATCCTTAAAAAAAATCCCCTAGTGCCAAAGTGTGAAAGCAGCTAGGGGCTAACCAATCTAAAGGAGATTTTTTTATTATGAAAAACGCTGTTTCCAGCTAGAGCCGCTCTCGTTCAATCAATTATTCAAGAAGATTGAGCGATTCCATTCGCATTTTGAGAACGGCTTTAGCTGGAGGCTCTTCCTGGATTCGAACCAGTGTTATTTTCCATAACGCTACCGTGTTTTGTACCGTGTCAGTTTCCACAACCGACCAAACAAAGAGCCGTTAAAGCGTGCGTATCTATCATTCGCAATAGTTTCACTAGCCATTGTTTCTCTGTACGTCAGCACGCTTTAATTTGGCTGCAAATTTACTTGCACAGCCAAGCAAGTATATATCTAGGCATCCTTGCCTATATTTGCCAATCGACCACTTGACAAATAACCATCTCAATATGGATTTTAAATTAAGGTAAAAAATTAGCTAAATAGATGATAAAAGTACCTTGATTACATGATCCACCTCCTTGTTTGCTATCTATTTGCTCTTTATGTCAAAACACACTAAATAGAATGTACTTTGATATAAATGCCGTCTTTCCGGCTGTCACACTTAGCTGTGTTTGCTTTATCCTTGCAATCCACGGGCTTGTCCCGTCTTTCCCTGATTGCGGTCGTATCTTCTTTGAGATTGCTTAGGATGATAAGCAGCGCTGCCACTTGGTAATTTAATAATCTGCCAACCGCATCTCTTCGATTAACACGCAGTACAGTTTTCTGCTGTGGGGTTACGCACCTTAGTCCAGGTGCAACTTATCATCCGCACGACAACTAAATTTTAAAAGAGCATCGAGATATTTGTTTATGTGTATCTCGTTTTGATGGGTGTATTAAATCATAAGTTTATATTTATGTAAACAAGAAATTTAATAAAATAAACAAAAAATTTGCTTTAATATAAACAAGTGATTGATTTTTAAATAAATCTTAGCTTTAAAAATTTTTCTGTTTGCTTGTTTTTTGAGCGGTTTTATGTTGATTTTTTTGTAGTAAGGCGGTTTTTTTTCGATTTTTTATTGTTTTTGCGATCTGTATCGCAAAATTTAATAGCCAAAATAGACCGCACTTTTGCTTAAGGTATGATTAGTAAAAAAAGGAGGGCTTATGAAAGAAAAGTTTAAGTTGTGGCTAATCTCGTTAGATTGTGACTTGATTAATGATTTAGGTATTGATGAGGTTGTATCTAGGGTAGATGATAAGTTGGAGGTTGTCGCTGCAAATAAAGAGGAGAGAGTAGTGCTTGAGGATTTGATTAAGAGCTTTAAATCATAAAAGAAAACCGCCTTAATGGCGGTTTGATTATTTTGAATATTTACAGCAACGATTATCAAATTTATCTTTTAGTTTTAATAATTTTTCTTTCGATGCTGGTTTCGGCAAGTTGTTTCTAACATTGCTTCGCTTTTGCGCTCTGGCAATTTTATCACCAAAATATCTAACAAATAATTCATAGTCTGGTTTAGCTTCAGGTTCTATTTGGTAGTAGGCAATTTTGCCATAAATTGCACATAGCCAGTCAGCACACTGAATCGTTTGATAAAGCTCGCTATCTACCTGCATAGGAGCTTCTATAAGTTGATACCTTCCGTTTTGGTGCATTTCATATATTGACCTTTTCACCAAATCAGCACTTCCTTCGCTATCGTCCATGAAGATTAAAAAATGTGCTTCTTCAGAATGAAATTCATCATCTAATCTTTTTATTATCTCTGTTAGGCTTGATTTATAAACTTCTTGTGGGTTATGTTGGTCTGGATTCCTAAACTTAGCCTCCCCAACATAAAATAAAAAACCGCCCTTTGACGTTATCCTATTAATTATTCTTGAAGTTGAGTCAACAAGGACGTGTCTATATTTTTTTAAGTTGATTACTGAATATTGTTTAGAGCCTTTCTTTTCCCATGTGGATAATTGAAACCTCTCGCCTTTATTTCTTGCTTTTTCTTTCGCTTGTTTTATATCAAAATTTTCAAATAACTTAAGCTTTAATTCAAAAAAGAATGAGGAAAACGGGCGAACAGCGTTAATAGGTAAGACAAAACCACCAAGACCGAAAGCAGGGTGAGTGTTATGTTTTGGATGAGTTGATGATAAGTAAGGGCCTATATGACCAAATTCATCAAGATAGACGATGTAGGTTTTAGACATGATTTTGGTTCCAAATACACGGAAGCCCAATCAAAAATGATCGGGCCCCGGAATCAGCAGCAAACATAACATTTCAGTTACATCTGCCTCTGACCACGAATATTAAACATGCAGTTTTAGTTTGTCAAGCTAAATTTAGCTTTATTTTTAATTGCACGCTTGCCTTTAATATTTAATTATAACTATTGTGTTAATCATTGATGACAACCATTGGTCGCACCGTTTAGTACAATCAAAGATTTACCGCTTCAATATGAATGGTACGGATAAATCTACCAATGAATTTAGCATTTTCGCACACGTCATCGCTTATCTGTTCAGGTGGATATATTTCATTGTCCGAAATCATGCGATAACCGCCTCCGATCATCTTCTGAATACGTTTAATGAATAATGCACCGTCAATCGCAAAAGCATAAATGCCATCGCCACTATAAGCATTTACTTTAGTATCAAGGAATACAATATCGCCTTTTCTTATGGTCGGCTCCATACTGTCAGTTGGTACATTCACAAGACAAATGCCGTCCGATGACTTTTTACCGACTAGCTGTGCCATTCCCTCGTCTGTTAAATATAGGCTTGAAATAATTTCTGGGTAATCAGAATTTTCAAATCCTGTTAATCCTGCTGCCGCTCTTACATCATAGTAATCAATGCGGTGCTTGTGTAATAAATCACGTTCATTACTAAATAGATCCGATGTTAAACCATCATTTTGATTAACATTTGCTTGGCTTTCATCGCCTCCAAGTATCCATTCTATTGAATATCCATATTTCTGATAAATTGCTTTCGCTGAAGCTACACTGATTTTTCCCTTTTTATACCAGTTATTTACCGCTTGAGCGCTCACACCGGCCACTTCCCCTAACTTAGCCTTGTTAATTTTCTGCTCGGTGATGATTTGATCCAATCGCTCTCTGATGATTTCTAAGTTGCTCATACAAAGCCTCCTGATTAGTTGCTCATATAATAAACTTAAAATTTAAAAAATAAATAAAGCAAATGTTTACTTTTGTCAACCTTTGATTTATAATTAGTTTAAATTTAGATAAACAAGGGGTTTACCAATGACAAAAACTGAAACGCCAATTCAAAAGGCGATTAAGGCTGCCGGAGGTCAATCAAAATTGGCAAAGGCGGTAGGGCAGACAGCTCAATTCATTTACCGAATTAAAAACTCAAATGGATCACTTCCAACAAGAAAAGTATCTGCTGATGAATGGGCTAGAGCGACAAATTTAAGTAAGAAAGAATTATTCCCTGAATTTCAGGATTAATAGGCAATAAAAAACCTCTGCGGTAACAGAGGTTAGTAATCAATCAATACGTACAGGAGTATTAAAAGATGGAACTATTATCACCGATGATGAGAAAAAACTCAAGTGTTTTGACAATGAGCAGTAGAGAGATTGCTGATTTAGTTGAATCTCGCCACGATTCAGTGAAAAGAACCATTGAACGCTTACAGGACAAGGGATTAATTCAACTTACACCAATGGTGGAAGTTAAAAATCATCTAGGTCAAGTTGTCACAGAATACCAATTAATTAAACGTGATACCTATGTGGTAGTTGCTCAATTATCACCAGAATTCACAGCTAGATTAGTTGACCGTTGGCAAGAGTTAGAAAACAAACAAATGCCGCAAATCCCTCAAACATTATCAGAGGCTTTGAGACTTGCAGCGGACCAAGCGGAGCAAATCGAAAGACAAAATCTACTGCTTGAACAGCAACGCCCGAAAGTGGAATTTGTTCAACGTTATGTAGAGGCCGGTACAACTAAATCACTTCGTGAAACAGCGAAAATCCTAAGAGTTCCAGAAAGAGCGATGATTGATTGCCTAGTTGGTGACGGACTTTTGTTTAGACAATCTGGAAACTTGTTACCTTATCAAAAATACCACGCTAAAGGCTTATTTGATGTGAAAACCGGAACAACAGAATACGGACACAATTACACTCAAACACGGGTTACAAGCAAAGGAATTGAATATATCGCATCTCGTTATGCTTCGGAGTTAATGTAATGGAAAGATTATTCTCACCCGAATTTGTAGCTAGCTTAGACGATAGAGAACGAATTCTAGCATACGAGGCAGTTAAAAGAGATTTAAGAGAGCGAAACGCAAGCCAAGAAGAATACGACAGAGTAACAGAACAAGCGATTGAGGAATTGGAAATATGAAACCGTCAGAAATGCTAAAAAATACAGGTAGAGTGATTGCATACCGTCCAAATTTAGCACGTTTATTTGGTGGTGTTATTGCTGAAGTATTCTTTGAGCAAATCTTCTACTGGCAAGATAAAACAGATTCAGATCTTGGTATTTACAAAACTCAAGAAGAATTAGAAGTTGAGACTGGTTTATCAAGAAAAGAACAAGAAACAGCTCGCAAATTGCTCCGTGAAAAAGGTGTTTTAATCGAGACTTATAAACGTTTAGAGCATCGTCTTTATTACAAGATTGACTGTGACAAATTAGACGAATTATTAGCAACATTGGCGAATGTACAAAACGAACATTCCCCAATGTCCGAAAGTGACATTCGGGAGTGCGACAAAGTGACATTCGTTAATACACTAGATTACTACACTAGATTACATACAAATAACCCCTTACCCCTTAACGGGGAATCTGCTAACGCAGAACATTCGGAAGTCGGGGGTGCGGACAAGCCGCACACTGACAAAAAACAAAATTCAATCAAGGTTAATTATTCAGCAGTAGCGGAAACATACAACGACTTGGTGAAAGAATTAAATTCAAATCTACCACTAATCGCAAATCCATCACAGTTAAGTGATAAACGCAAGAAAGCGATTAAGAAACTAGCTCAAGTGTTTATTAAACGATTTGAAATTGAGTCCGATGTAGAGTCCGCCCTTGGTGAGTATTTCAAAGACTTCTTAAAGTCCGCCACGAATTTCTACTTTGGCGAAAACAATCGAGGCTGGAAAGCAGATTTTGAATATATCTTGAGAGAGACAACACTGGATAAAGTTTTAGAGGGGAATTGGTAATGGTAACGCAAGATAATAACTACAACCTAGAATACGGACTAATCAGCTCAATGCTAGCGACTGGATTAACTGCTCAAGCCCGTGAAGTGATTAGTTGGTTAGAACCTGAAATGTTCGCAACCTACAATCTAGGTGCTTTATACGCAAATATTCGCAAACAAGCTCGTAAACACGATTTAATCGACTTCCTGTTACTTTCTCAAGACTATGGCGAAAACCTAGCAACGTTAGCAGAAATGGCAAATGGTGCGACTTATGGCGGAAATCTTCTAGGTTATGCGAAAAAAATCCATTCTTCTTGGGTAAACCGTTCAGCTCAACAAACAATGCTTAAACTTGCTGGCGAAATGTCACAAGCTCGCAATGAAATCCAAGTGAATGAATTAACTCAAAAAGCACTAAACCAGATTCAAAAACTTCTTGTTAGCAAAACAGAAATCAAACCTGTGGCAATGGGTGAATTGATGGATTATTACATTGATGTATTAGAAAAACGCTCACAAAGCGATTTTAAAGAGCGTTTACTTTACACAGGCATTGAGGCGGTGGATAACATTCTAGGTGGAATCAATTCTACTGACATCGTAGTGGTTGCTGGTCGTCCGGGTACAGGTAAAACAGAATTTAGCCTAACCCTCACACGAAACATAGCTAAAAACAACGGTTCAGTATTGTTTTTCAGCTTAGAGATGGGAAATTTCCAACTAATCGACCGCTTGTTAAGTGCGACTGGTGGTGTTGGTGTTAAAAAACTCCGCAACCCTCAAGATTTAGACGATTTAGATTACAACCGTTTAACCAACGCAATCAGTGATATTCGTGAGCAAAAAATCTATTTCGTTGACCGTGGCGGTTTATCAGCAGATGAAATCTGTGCGATTACAGAAAGACACTTGAGCGAAGTAGGCAGTCTATCCGCAATCGTTATTGATTATCTAGGCTTAATGGATCACAAACAAGCAAATAACATCAACCTAACCCAAGCTATCGCCAACTCAATGAGCCAGCTCAAAACGTTTAGCAAGAATTTCAATATCCCGATTATTTTACTTTGTCAGCTCAATCGTGAGGTTGATAGTCGAGCAGTTAAACGTCCAGCAAACTCAGATTTAAGAGATTCAGGCTCAATCGAACAAGATGCCAGCCAAATCATTATGCTTTACCGTGAGGGTGCTTACAAAGCAAATACAGATAATCCGTATTCAGAGGCAATCATCACTAAAAACCGCTTTGGTGAGCTAGGCACTGCCTATATGAGATTTGACAAAGGTCACTTTGTTGATTGCGACCAAGCAAAAGCCTATCAAGATTTAAACGAAAAACCGCAACAAGCACCGAAAAGCTATGCGAAAAGTTACGGCAAAGGGGCGATTCAATGAGTTTTATTGAACACAACAATAGAGAAAAAGCAAATAAGTTTGCTGAATATATCACAGGCGATGGGCTACGTAGATACTTAGCAAGCAAGGTTGATAAGTATGTTGGGAAAAATCCAAGTGTTTTTGATGGCGCGGCAGGCAGTGGACAACTTGAGCAGTTTATTAAACCTAGTGATTTTATTGCAGTAGAGATTCAGCCTGAATCATGTAACGCACTAGGCAAAAACTACCCTGATGCAAAAATTCACAATAAGAGCTTTTTCCTTTACACAAACAATCCTGAAAGTGATTGCGTTGTCATGAATCCGCCATTTTCACTCAAACTTAAAGAGTTAAGCAAGGAAGAGCAGGAGGCTATCACGGCAGAATATCCTTGGAAGAAATCAGGTGTAGTTGATGATGTTTTTATGTTGAAAGGATTAAATAATGCCAAACGGTTCGGGTTTTTCATCATGTTTCCAGGTGTTGGCTATAGAAACACGGAAAAGAAACTTCGCGAGCTTATTGGGAATCAGTTGGTTGAGTTGAATCTAATTCAAAACGCATTTGAGGATACGCCAATATCAGTCCTTTTTCTGATTGTAGACAAGTTAAAAACAAGCAATAAAACTTATAGAGAGCTATACGATTGCAAGACTGGCAATGTCATTAATTCAGATGAATGGGTAATTGAGTTCGACAGATGGGAGACTATAACCCAACCAATAGAACCCAAAGAAAAAATAAACCCAATGGAACTAGAACTTGCTTCACAAGCTCAACTAAAAGAACACGTTAGAGCTCAAATAAAATTTAGTCGAATCGTTTTTGATATGGAGAGATGGCCAAGAAAGGACTTTGAAAAATTTTGCGATGAACTTTGTGAAGTTATTCAGTTCGAGAAGAAAGATCCAGGATTACCTCCATTAGGGATGATGCTATGAGCCAATACAGACAATTCTTTCTACGTTCAAACCAAGTGCGTTTGAATTGCATTGAATTTATCAAAGAACTACCAACGGACGATAAAAAACCGTTGGTGGTAAAAATCCAACCAATGACACGTTCACTTGAGCAGAATTCAAAGCTGCACGCACTACTAAGCGATATTAGCAAACAGTGCGAATTTAACGGGCAAAAGCGAGACATCGACACCTGGAAAATGATTATGGTATCAGCTCATAAAATCGCAACAGGCGGTAAAGCTGAAATGGTAATTGGTTTAGAGGGCGAAGTAATTAATCTACGAGAAAGCACCGCACAAATGGGCGTACAGAGATTAGCAAGCCTTATAGAGTACGTTCAATCGTGGGCGGTGGAGAATGAAGTTAAGCTTAATGATAAATGGGAGTTTTAAAATGCACACATTAATTTTTGTATTGGTTTCTTTAGGTTGTTTTGCTATTGGCTTTTTATCAAATGGAATACTTGGGATGGTTGCAATATTCCTATGCCTTATATCATTCCTAGTTGGTTGCAATGTTTTTGCCGAGATTGTTAAAGACAAATCCGTTAATGGTGAGTTGCTAAGCTATAAAGGCAAATTATATGAAATTAAATACGTCAAGGATGCAATTCAAAAATGAGAGAAGAAATAGCTCTAGCGGTAGTTCTCTTTGTGGTGGTGTTTGTGATTATTTTATTTATTGAGAGTGCGGACGATGAATGAGAAAGAATTGAAGATTTTAATTATTGATTATGCCTGTGTAGTTATAAGGACAATCTTAATCACTGGCAAATGGTGGTGATATGATCAAGAAGCCTAAGGAAACAAAATGCAAAGTCTGCGGCTGTCACTTTGTCAAAACGATAAGCTCAACACAGAAAGTCTGTTCGCCAAAATGTGCGATTATCCTTTCAAAAGAGCAAGCTAGGAAGAAAAAAGAGAAACAAGATAAACAAGAGCGGCTAGAAACCAAGAAAAGAATGACCGCACTTAAACAGAAAATAAAAAGCCGCTCAGAGTGGTTAGATGATTTACAAAGCTGGGTGAATAAATTCATTCGCTTGAGAGATAAAAATGAGCCTTGTATTTCTTGCGGTCGTTATCACCAGGGGCAATATCACGCAGGCCACTATCGAAGTCGTGGAGCCTGTCCAGAGTTGAGATTTAACGAGGACAACATACACAAACAATGTGCCCCTTGTAACGACTGGAAGAGCGGAAACGCCATAGAGTACAGAATAAACTTGGTTAAAAAGATTGGTATTGAGCGAGTGGAATTTTTAGAGCGACAAGACCATCCTCCATTAAAACTGACAATCGAAGAAATCAAAGAGCAAATTAAAATCTACAAAGCCAAATGCAAGGAACTAGAGAATGAATAAATTCAGCGAACTACCAGAATTAGACTACGACCAGACACAATTTGTTGACAACAAAATGTATTCTTGGGGTAGTTGGATTAATAGCGGACGATTAGATAAACCAGAGCTAAACATTCTCTACAGGTTAATGAAGAGCGTAGAGCCACAAGATGAGCCAAGTAGTGCAATTTGCGATGATGAATTAGGAATGATGATTAGTGAACAAGTGGAAATGTTTTTCAAGAAATACGATGAGCGGATGCACTTCATTCTTTTCTCGTATTATGTCCACAAATCAACATCAAACAAAATTGCAGTGAAGTTAAGAGAGCGTGAAGAACCGCAATATATGCAGCCATGTAATGGCAAGCGTGATATTAGAATTCCTTGCTTAAAAACTTGTAAGCGCAGAGTGGAGAAAGATTTGGCACTGATGAAAGCGATTATCTACGAGAAACTAATCAAGATTGAAGTTAAATTGGCAATAGAGAGCGAAAAAAGAAAAAATATTAAAAAAATTCGATTTATATATTGACATGCTTGTCATCTTGTCCTATCATAATCATATACGGTGGTCGTAGTGTAAGTAGTGAACACCGAAATAAGTTTAATATAGCCCTGATCGGAAACGGTCGGGGTTTTTTATTTACAGAAACAGTACCTCACATTGTTAGACTTTATTGCGCGAGAAATCGCACGGTGTGAGGGCATTAATCACAAGCTCACGTTAAGGCGTGGGCTTTTTTATTGCACGAAATTCAATGAGTAACCAATGCAAGATAACGGATCGCCTAACAATGGCATAGACATCATAGCAACGGTTGTTTCTCTCGCATTTTCAGGTTTAGGTGGTGTAGTTAAGTATATCACCGCAACACAATCAGCAGGCTCGCCTGTAAAAATATCTTCCGTAGTCTCTAGTTTTCTAGTAGGGGCTTTCAGTGGAATGGTTGTAGCGTTTTTCTTAATGTCTCAAAGTATCGACACTTTAATGATTATCTCAATCGCTGGAGCGTTTGGGTATTTTGGCGTTCCTGCTTTATGGGGATTGCTTAGAGTTTTCTTCCGTCAAATTGGTGGTTCGGTTGATGATTTAAATCCTAACTACTCAATGAAAGACATCGAAAAGGAAACAAGCAGAAAACGCTCACTTCGTTACGATGAAGATGCGCCACTCAATGACAATGATGAAGATATTTTAATCAATGGCACAGAAGAGCAAGACGGTGATGTAAAGCCAAGGAGTAAGCGAAATGGGTAGAGAAAGAGCCGCAAGATTAGGAATTGCACTCGATAGAGTATTCGGCTGTTTTCTTTTCGCAGGCTGTATCGGGTTATCAATTCAAATCTTCACGCAGAACAAGAGTTTGGAATTATTGCAGGATAGATACGACCAAACAGTTCAATTAGCAGAAGAGCGAATGAAAAGAATTGATGCTCTTCGAGATATGGTAAGTGACAGAAATGACAGAATTGAAATTTTGCTTAGAGAGCAAGCAAAGGAGCGTAAGCGAAATGAAGATAAGCTGGATGGGATTAGTAAGATTGTTCTTTCAAGTAAATGTGTTCGTAGCGATGGTGTTAGTCGTGCTGTTATCGACAGGCTGCTTAAATCCGAGTAAGCCAGTTGAGAAGATTAAAATCATTCGAGTAACCATACCAGAGAATCTTTTAGTGACTTGCCCTAAGCCAACATTAAATGGTGAGAAATCTTCTGACGTTGCCGTTTACGCTGTAAAGGTAACTGACCAATTAAAAATCTGTAACAGTCGAATCACACAAATTAAAAACCTAGTAGCTGACTATGAACACGAAATCGAGCAAGATGCTCACAGTGAATATCAATCGCTAGGCTTTGAAAAAGATAATGGCGACCGTAACGACAAAGGTCGAAATAATGGCAAAGGTAGAGGACGATAAAAATGTTAATTACCGAAGCAGTATTCAATAGAGTATTCCCTAGAGCAATCAAAGGAATGTATCAAGCGATTGAAAAGCATATTGAGCTAGCTGGCTGTTATAACAAACAACAACAAGCGATGTTTCTTGCTCAATGTGGACACGAAACTGGCGGCTTTACTGTATTGAGTGAAAACTTAAATTATTCAGCCGATGGCTTGATGAAAGTTTTCCGTAAGTATTTCCATAATCCTACTATCGCTCGCCAGTACGAACGCAAACCAGAGAAGATTGCAAGTCGAGTATATGCTAATCGAATGGGTAATGGCCCAGAAGAAACGATGGACGGTTGGAATTATCGTGGTCGTGGCTTAATTCAAATCACTGGTAAGAGTAACTACATTAAATTCGCTCAATGGCTTGGCGATACAATTAATCCAAAAGAAGTATCAAGCAACTTAGATTTAGCTGTTAAGACTGCGGTGTGGTTCTGGATATTCAATGACCTAGCCTCTATAGACTCTGTTCAAAGAGTAACACTAAGAATTAATGGTGGCACTAACGGTATTGATGGTCGTTACCGATTATTCCGTGAGCTAATGATTTCTTAATGGTGGCTAGAATGGTTAATAAGCTAACACTGATTTTTCTAGCGGTAACAGTTAGCCTGTGCGGTTGGATTTGGTTTCAACGTGGAACGATAAATGACTTAAGAGCCGAAAACCAAACACAGGCTAATCTTATCGCAGAACAAGAAAAGGTTAATCAATCGCTAAAAGATACGATTGAAGTAGAACGCCAAGCAGTAGAGCAACAGAGAGTAATCAACGATGAAATCAAACAAGCAACACAAGACAAAGTGCAAGTTGTCAGAAAGATTATTAAATCACAGCCTTGTTATAACACTCGCATCTATGACGATGCTATTGAGCGGTTGCACTAATAAGGTGACAACTAAGACGGAGTATATCTATCCGCCTCAAGCTTTCTTAACGCCTTGTGTTAAAACTCCATTCACTGGTAGTACATACGGTGAGGCAGTGGAGCATTTAATCATAGTGCAAGGTGAGCGTGATATGTGTGCTAGTCAAATCACCAATATCAATAAGTGGATTGAAAGCACGAAGAACAGTAATGGATTAAAGAAATAGTCATTATGTAACAAGGAACCTTAAGAAAAAATAAAGATCGCCAAATAAAGCGCGGTCTTTTTTTATTTTAAAGGATTGATTTAAAAGGCAAAAGGTACTCCTGAGGGGATACCCCTTTCCACGGGGTTTCGGGCGCGCGGTTTTCGACAGTTTTTTGACATCTAAGGCATCATCATCTTTCTTCCTGTTTTCGAGGGGTGGCAATCAAAAATTTTTTTGAGGTTTGGTAATTATGGAAAATTTGTTTGAGATTAAATTAAACATAAACCAAATAGCCGAACTTGTCGGAATGCATCGTCAGACAGTATCTCAAAGGCTTGCCGGATTAACTCCAGCGATTGGCAGTAACACAAAATTAAAGCTCTATTCGCTATCTGATTTAATCAGAATTGGGCTTGTTGAAAAAATGACGGCAGATGTCGATAGTTTATCGCCTAGTGATAGACGAGCATTTTGGCAAGCTGAAAATGAAAGGCTTAAATATGAGCGCGAAACTGGTGAGCTAATTCCAGCTTATGAAGTGGCTCAAGAAATGAGCGCTCAAGCTAAAGCGGTCGTTCAATCACTTGAAACTTTACCAGATATTCTCGAAAGAGATTGTGGATTATCACCATCGGCATTAATTAGAGTGCAGCAAGCTATTGACGATTTAAGAGATCAAATGGCTCTTCAAATTCAGCAATCAGAAGAAAAGCAAAATCATCATAGCGACAGAGAGGAAGAGTAAATGTTTGCATCAGCTAAAGATATTCGCCGCGATGTTGCTAATCTTGTCAAAGCTCCGCGCAGAATGAAAGTGTCTGAGGCTGTTTCTGAATATATGCGAGTTCCTGTTGGTGGTGGAAATTCTGTTAGATGGGATAAAAATACCGCACCTTACATCATTGAGCCAATGGATTGCTTGAATTCGCGCGAATATGATGCGGTAATTTTTGTTGGTCCGGCTCGAACCGGCAAAACAATAGGATTGATTGACGGTTGGATCACATATTCAATTATTTGCGATCCGTCAGATTTTCTTCTTGTTCAACTTACACAAGAGAAAGCCAGCGAACATAGTCGTAAACGTTTAGACCGCACTTTTAGATGCTCTCCAGAAATTCAAAAGCGACTAAGCCCTCGCAGTAATGACAATAACGTACATGATAAATATTTCAGAGCCGGCAACTTATTAAAAATTGGCTGGCCGTCAATTAACGTGTTGTCATCGTCTGATTATAAATACGTTGCATTAACCGACTACGATAGATGGCCGGAAGATGTAGATGGTGAGGGTGATGGATTTAGTCTTGCCTCAAAACGTACTACGACATTTATGAGTGCCGGTATGACACTTGTAGAAAGTTCACCAGGTAAAGATATTGTAGATGTAAAACATCACCCAAGAACAACGCACGAGGCACCTCCAACAACGGGTATTTTGTCCTTATACAATCGAGGCGATAGACGTAGATTTTATTGGAAATGTCCGCATTGTGGTGAATATTTTGAACCGTCAATGGCTAACATGGTTGGTTATCGTAATGATACGGATTTTGTAAAAGCTAGTGAAAATGCAAGGTTACAATGTCCACACTGCCAAAGTCTGATAGAACCACAAAGAAAACGAGAATTAAACATAACCGGCAAATGGTTAAAAGAGGGACAAACCATTGATAAGAACGATGTGATTAGTGGTAATGGTCGTTCTTCTCGTATAGCCTCATTTTGGCTTGAGGGTCCAGCGGCAGCATATCAAACATGGGCCCAACTAACATACAAGCTTTTAACTGCTGAGCAAGAATTTGAAATGACTGGCAGTGAAGAAACGTTAAAAGCTGTAACTAATACAGACTGGGGGTTGCCGTATTTACCTCGCTCCGCTCTTGAACAGAGACGTTCAGATGAATTAATGGAGCGCAGGGAAGATATTGAGAAACGAACAGTGCCAAATGGATGTCGTTTTCTTGTAGCGGCAGTCGATGTTCAGGGTGGTAAAAACCGAAGATTTGTCGTTCAGATTGTTGGTTATGGTGAGAGCGGTGAACGTTGGCTTATAGATCGCTACAACATTAAATCATCATTAAGAGCTAATTCAGATGGCGAATGCTATCAAATAGACCCGTCAGCTTATCCAGAGGATTGGGATTTGCTTATTAGCGATGTCCTTAATAAGCAATATCGGATAGATGGTTTAAATAATGGTTATATGCCTATCTTAGCTATGGCAGTGGATAGCGGTGGTGAGGATGGCGTAACAGATAACGCTTATAAGTTTTGGCGAAAATGCCGAAGAGATGGCGTTTCAAAACGTGTCTATCTCGTTAAAGGTGATAGCACAAAACGACAAAAATTAATAACTAAAACCTATCCAGATAATACCGCACGTTCAGATAGACGAGCGCAAGCACGCGGTGATGTTCCATTATATCTTCTTCAAACAGATCAATTAAAAGACCGAATTAGTAACGCTCTAAGCCGTGATACGGTTGGGGCTAACTACATTCACTTCCCGTCATGGATTGGCGAATGGTTTTTTGATGAATTGACCTATGAGGAGCGCGGACAAGACGGCAAGTGGCGCAAGCCTGGAAAGGGTAATAACGAGGCGTTTGACTTGTTTTGTTATGCTCACGCAATAGCTGTTCTACGTGGATATGACCGCATTAAATGGGGTGATGAAGATGTTATCCCTCAATGGGCAAGATTGCCAATATCAAATCCAAACATCCGTTATAGAGATGAGGTATCTGATAAGCCAGAAAATAATACAGTGGTAGAACAATTAGCAGAAAAACCAAAACGCCAAACGGTAAAACCACGAGCTAATGCCGGTGGTTGGATGAATGGTGGAGGAAGTAAGGGGGGCGGATGGCTCTAATTTACGATAAAGAAGAATTAGAAGAAAAGATTCGTTCACTTGATGAAAAAATAGAAAACGCCCAGAGCCAAGTAAGCTTTAATGGGCGTTCTGTTTCTTTTCAGGTAAGCGAATGGACTAAGCAGCGCGAACGCTACGAACGAATGCTAGATGAATTATTGGCAAGTAGCGGAGAGCGAGTTAAGAAACATCGGATCAAATATGCGAGATTTTAAGCTATGAAACTTTTTGAAAACTTTATTGCAGCAATCTCGCCAACGTGGGCGGCTGAACGTTCAAAGGCTCGTTTTACTCGTAATGCATACGAGGCCGCAATGCCTAGTCGGTTGCATAAAGCAAAACGAGAAAGCCGAGGGGCTAATGCAGCCATTCAACAAAGTGCGGTAAGTTTGCGAGAGCAGGCGAGAGCGTTAGATCAAAACCATGACATTGTTATCGGCATTCTCGACAAACTCGAAGAAAGAGTGATCGGTTCACGCGGCATTCATGTTGAGCCTCAACCTCTTAAATTAACTGGTGATGCTGATGAAGAGCTAGCTGAGCAAATTAGAAAAAAATGGGCTGAATGGTCAGTTAAGCCGGAAGTAACAGCACAATTCACTCGCCCAGAGCTAGAACGAATGTTATTGCGTACATGGTTGCGTGATGGCGAAGTATTTATTCAGCTTGTGCGTGGCACTGTTGCAGGTTTATCGCATAGTACGAAAATAGCATTTTCTATTGAGGCTTTAGAGCCTGATTTTGTCCCAATGGATTCGGTCGGTGGCGGAAATGTTGTTCAAGGCATTGAGTTAAACGCGTGGCGTAAACCTGTTGCTTATCGCGTTTATATGAGCAATCCGCAAGAAAGCACTATTACATACGGAAAGATTAAATCTGTATCAGCCGAAAACATGCTTCACTTGGCATTGAAAAAGCGCCTCCATCAATTACGTGGCGTTTCTATGCTGCACGGTGTAATCATTCGCTTAGCTGATTTAAAAGACTATGAAGAGAGCGAGCGAGTAGCTGCGAGAATTGCGGCTGCTTTAACGATGTACATCAAAAAAGGTGATGCCGCAAGTTATGGCGATGATGTTGATGGAGTAGGCGCAGATAGCGAATCTAGAATGTTTGATATTGCACCTGGTGCAGTCGTTGATGATTTAAAACCAGGTGAAGATATTGGATTGATCAATTCGAACCGTCCAAATGTCAATCTAGAAACATTTAGAAATGGACAATTAAGAGCGACCGCAGCAGGAACACGCTCAAGTTATTCTAGCATTGCTAGAGATTACAACGGCACATACTCAAGCCAAAGACAAGAACTCGTTGAAAGCTTTGAGGGATATGCAGTTCTTCAGGATACTTTTGTCGCGCACATCTCTAGACCAATCTATCGAGAGTGGTTGAAGATGGCTATCGCAAGCAATGAAATTGATGTTCCAGCAGATATAGATCGAGAGACCTTATTTAACGCTGTTTATTCTGGGCCAGTAATGCCTTGGATAGACCCAGTTAAAGAGGCTCAAGCATGGAAAGAACGAATTAAAGGTGGATTAGCTACGGAAAGCCAAGCAATTAGAGCGAGTGGAAGTAATCCGGCAGAAGTAAAACGCAGACGGAAAGTCGAAACCGATGAAAATAAAGATTTAGGCTTGAAGTTTGATACAGACTTAACCAATACAGGACAGGCAAATGCAGAAAAAACAAATGCTAATGAATCCGAAAGCGATGACAACAAAGACTAAAGCTAAGACAGAGAGTGGTTGGTACTCAATCAAAGCTAAAGCCAATGAAGTTGCTGAGATTTCGATTTATGAAGAGATTGGTGGGTGGGGTGTTTCAGCAAAAACATTTGCAAATGATTTAAAAGCTTTAGGTGGAAACTTAAAGCAAATTAATCTGCACATTCACTCACCTGGCGGCGATGTATTTGAGGGGCTTGCGATTTATAACTTGTTAAAAAATCACCCTGCGAATATCACCGTTTATATTGATGGATTGGCGGCAAGCATGGCGAGCGTAATCGCTATGGCTGGCAATGAAGTAATCATGCCTGAAAACGCAATGATGATGATCCATAAACCTTGGGGCATTCAAGGCGGCGATGCTGAAGAGATTCGCAAATATGCCGACTTGCTCGATAAGGTGGAAGATACATTAATTTCTGCGTACTCAAGCAAAACAGGCAAAACAGCTGAAGAATTGGCTGAAATGCTATCGGCAGAAACGTGGCTTAACGGTAAAGAATGCGTTGAACACGGATTTGCGGACAAGTTAGCCGAGCCGCTGGTGGCAATGGCTGCTATTAAATCAAACAAACTAGAGGAATTTTCCAATATGCCAAAACAAGTTCAAGATATGTTCAATCAGCCTCAAGGCGATGCGGCAGGTCAAACACAACCAGCGGCAAAAACTGAACAAAAAACCACTGAAGTAGTTAATACACAAGCACGAAACGATGCGATTAAAGCTGTATTCGCTCCGTTTGGTTCTGCTCACGATGCTTTATTAGTTGAGTGCTTAGGTGATTTATCAATTACCGCTGAACAAGCGAAAGACAAATTACTTGCTAAATTAGGTTCAAATACCACACCAAGTGCAGCGCCTACCGCATACGTTGGTAACGGTAATATTGTTGGTGACAGTGTGAAACAATCATTGTTAGCCCGTGCAGGTATTGATAAAGACCAATCAAATACAAAAGCTAATGCATACAGCGGTATGAGCTTGCGCGAATTAGCTCGAGCATCACTTGCAGATCGTGGCGTTAGTGTTGCTGGTCAAAATGCAATGGGTATTGTGGGCTTGGCATTCACACACTCAAGCTCTGACTTCGGTCAAATCTTAATTGATGTAGCTCACAAATCACTATTGAAAGGTTGGGAAAGTGCGGTAGAAGATTATGAAAAATTCACTACTCGCGGCACTTTAACAGACTTCCGTACAACTAAACGCGTTGGTCTTGGTGGATTTAGCTATCTCCCTGAAGTTGGTGAGGGTGAAGAATATAGCTATGGCAAAATCGGTGACGAGGGCGCGAATGTAGCACTTGCAACATACGGTCAATTATTCTCTATCACTCGTCAAGCTATCTTGAACGATGATATGCACCTTTTAACCAAAATCCCAGAGAAAATGGGGCAGGCAGCAAAAGCAACTATCGCTAAATTAGTATTCGCACTATTAACCGGTAACGCTATTGCTCAAGATGGTAAAAAATTATTTGATGTCTCACACAAAAACGCATTTGATAATGCCGCGCTAGATATCGCGAACATTGATAAAGCTATTCAAATGATGAATGGTTTCGTTGATGCAAGCGGTCAACCTTTAGCTATCGAGCCAGAATTCTTATTAGCGCCAACATCTTTATACACTCGCGCTAAACAATTATTAGGCTCTACAAGCGTAGAGGGCGCTGATATGAACTCAGGTATTATCAATCCGTTACAAGGTGTTGTTGATCCGGTTAAATCTGCTCGTTTACAAATTGCAAATCCGAAAGAATGGTACTTGATCAATAAAGAGGCTATTGAGGTTTCATATCTTGACGGCATTGATACTCCATACATCGAGCAACAACAAGGCTTTACCGTTGATGGTGTAGCCACTAAAGTTCGCATTGATGCAGGTGTTAACGTGATCGACTATCGCGGCATTGTTAAAGTTACAAATAAGTAACTTAGAACCTATTAAATAGTGACCGCACTTTTAGTCTAAGTGCGGTTTTTTATTAAATAAATCATAGGATTAATTGAATATGGCTAAAAATTATGTACAAGATGGCAATACAGTACGCTTTACCGCAACCGCTGCCATGAAGAGCGGTGATGTTGCAATTATCGAAAATCTTGCAGTTGTTGCAGAAAGTGATGTTGCTCAAAATGGTGTAGGCGTTGGCTTAACAACTGGTGTATTTACCGTTAAAGCGAAGGCATCTGAAGATATTAAACAAGGTGCAGTTGTTTACTGGTCAACAGATGGTGCAACAACTACCGCAGGCAGCAACAAACGCTTAGGTGTTGCATGGCGCGCAAGCGGTGCATTAGTGGACACCGTAGATGTCAAGATCAACGCTTAGCCCATTTGATGTAGCAATCTCTCAGGCGGACAAAGTCATTGCTGACGTAATGATGTCCGTCTATGTCATCAATGGCAAAAAATACAAAGCGGTGCTTGATGAGACGCCTAATTTAATGAGCTACGAAGATAATCGTGTTAACGGCACGACACGTACGTTAACCATGTTTAAATCATCTGGCTACTCACCTAAATTAGGAGATATCGTTAAGCAAGGTCAAGCCGAATACATTGTACGAGGCTTTAGCTTTAATGATGAGTTAATTGTTTTGCAGTTGGAGTGATAATGCCTGTTACCGTTAAAGGGTTAGATCAAATTATTGCAAAATCAAAGCAGCTTGTCAGGGAAAAATTACCAAGAGCGACTGCTGTGGCAATTAACAGTGTCGCAAGACAAGCAATGCGTAAAAGCACTCGCTCTGTTGCAAAGGATGTCAAAGTGCCGACTAAGCTTGTGCGAGGTCGCGCAAGGCTAAAGCAAAAAGCAACAACTCGCAAGCTGATTGCACAAATTAGTGTTAATCGAGGTAATTTGCCAATGTATCGTTTAATTAGCGATGCTAACAAGTCTGTGAGAGCCAGCAAAGGACAGATTAGAATTGGGCAGCATCGTGTGCAGCGTGGGTTTGTCCAGACCTTAAAAAACGGGCGAAAGCAGGTGATGAGCAGGCAAGGGCGAGAGCGTTACCCTATTGATGTGGTTAAAATCCCATTAGCTGCACCGCTTACCAATGCTTTCCACCGTGAATTAAAAGGGTATGAATCTCAAATTAAAGTCGAGATTACCAAAACACTTGGCTCGGCTCTACGGAGGTAGTAATGCAAATCCATACTAAGATTCGGGGGCAAGTTATAGAGTTGCTACAATCTCAGATTACAAGCGTTAAGCATTTTTATTCAGGCCGCCCAATTTTTGTTGATATCGATCAGCAAAAAACAGCGATTTCTGTCTTTATTGAAGATGCTGAATGCGATGAGATTACGGTTTGCAGCAGAAAATGGAATGCTGCGTTAAATGTGGCGATTTATCTCAAAGCAAATCAAGGCGAAGATGAGCTAGATGTTATTGCAGAGCAAGTCAAAAACGCATTTGATGATGCCTCTCTCAGCTTGCTTGATACTTGTAGCTTAATGAGTTATGACATTGAGCAAGACCAAACAAATCGCACGTGGTTTATTGCTACTGTGCGATATCAGATCAACTATGAAGATTAAAAAGGGTTAATCTATGGCAACACAAACAACCCCTTTCCAGGGGACTAAGTTTTACTTAGGCGTTGGCTACGATACAGAGAAAGCTATTTCAAACTGTACTGTTACGCCAAATGCCACAATTACCGCAGCAAGCAATGGCTTGAAAGTTGGTGATTTTATCCGAATCACTGGCTTAGGTGCATTAGATGGCTGCTATCCTGTTAAATCTGTTTCTACTGATACAGTAACGCTTGCCGATGAAGTGGATTGGAAAGGTTTTGATAAACCGACATCATTCACTAATGCAAAAGTCGCAAAAATCCAACTATCAAGCAATTTCTGTGCGATTAAACAGATTGATGGTGACGGCGATACATTAGGTGAAACAGACATCACCACAATGTGTTCAGAGGGTACGGAAACAGAAGCAGGCGAAATTGAGTACGGTTCAATTAAGCTCTCTTTCTACTACGCACCAGCTACAACAATGCAGCAGGATTTACGCAAAAAATTCTACAATAAAGAAACATTCCCTTGGTTGATGATTTTGAAAAACGATCAAGGTGCTTTATATGGTACAGGATTCATTCAAACCTCACCTAACTTCAGCGGTGAAGTAAAAGGCAAGTTTGAATCTGGTGTAACCATTAAAAAAGCAAAACGTGATTACTTATTACCAGTAACAGCGTAATCAATAAGACCGAGAGTTAATCCTCTCGGTTTTTCTTTTCTAAGGCGGAACGAATGAATTTAAGAGATAAACTTTTATCACACAAACCAAAAGTTAAACCAGTCGAGATTTTAGGTGATACCTATTATATTCGTGAGTTTACCGTTGGCGAAATGAACAAAGCCTTATACGGACAACAGCAAGAATTAGTGCGCATTGCTGAAAGTCAAGGTATTACACTTGATTTTAGCGATGAAGATACCCTAACCGAGCAATTAGCCAAAGTTTACGACAAGCACAAATTAACTCGCACTATCGCAATGCGGTTATGTGATGAAGATGGTGTAAACCTATTCAATGCCGAAGATGAAAGCGATTTAGAGCAATTAGCACAGCTAGACAAAGCGGTTATTGAGCAACTTAATCAAGCCATTATGGACGGTGAACCAAAAAACTCACCAGCCGAAGAAAGTTCCAAATAAACCTGTCACTTTCTCTCGGAAAAACGCTAGAAGAAATTGAGCAGATGCCAGAAAGCCACTTGCAGGAATACCGCTTATTTTACGAAGAGCAACCGTTCGGATTGTGGCGTGATGATTATCGTTCGGCTCAAATTTCGCACGTTTTAGCAATGGTTAATCGTGATCCGAAAGGCAAACCGCCAGAGCTTTCAGACTTTATGCCTTTTTACAAAGAGAAGAAAGAAGAGTTTGATGACGGTTCTGCTGAATACTTAGCAAATAGATAACGGAGTAAAAATGGCAGGCTCATTAGGACACTTGAATATTCAGCTTGAGTTAGATCAGGTTAAATTCCAAAGTGGTATCAATAACGCACAAGGCAGAGTCAAACGCTTTACCGATACCACTACAAAACAATTAAGCAATATTGAGCGGTCAATGAACTCGCTCAATCGTGTATCTGCGAACCTTTTTAAAGCTGGTATAGCTGTATTTGGTGCAAGTCAATTAAAAGGTTTTGCCGATGGATATACAGAAATTCAAAATAAACTTCGATTAGTCGAAAGTGCGTCAATTAGTAGTTCTAAAGGCTTAAACAACGTTTTTGATATTGCGTTAAAAACCAACCAAAGCATTAATGCGACTTCGGGAGTTTATCAGCGATTTGCTCAAAATGCCGAAACGTTAAAGATTAGTCAAGCACAGATTGCTAGTTTAACCGAAACAGTATCTAAAGCGGTTGCGGTATCTGGTGCAAGTGCAGGTGCGGCAGATGCAGCATTGACACAGTTCGGGCAAGCGTTAGGAAGTGGGATTTTACGGGGTGATGAATTTAACTCTGTAATGGAGCAAACACCAGCATTAGCCAAAGCGATTGCAACTGGTTTAGGCGTTACCACTGGCGAACTTCGCAATATGGCGAAAGAGGGTAAACTAACAATGGACGTCCTTGTTCCAGCGTTAGAGCGAGCCAAAGAATCCGTTGACGACCAGTTTAACACTCGAATCCTTACTATTTCCGCAGCCTTTGAAAATCTAAACACTTCTGCGATTAAATGGATTGGTGAATTAGATAAATCAACAGGTGCGAGTAATGCATTTGCTGAATCAATTGATTACATCGCCAAACACTTAACTGTAGTGGCGAGCCTTGCAGCTGGTGCAGGCGTGATTTGGAGTGTTGGCAAAATCCGTACATGGATTGCCGCCAGTATTCAAGCCTCTGCCGCTATGTCGGCACAGGCGGCTGCAACGAGAAATCTCACTGCCGCACAGCAAGCATTAACCGCAACGGGTAAAGGGTTGAGCGGTGCATTAGGTTTTGTTGGTGGCCCACTTGGTTTATTAACTCTAGGCTTATCGGCTGGCGTTGGTGTTTTCTTGGATTATCAACAAAAAACAGAGGCAGCTAGACAAGAGCTTTTATCCTTTGCTGATTCGCTAGATGTGACGACTGGTAAATTAGCCAATACTTCTGCCGCAGTCCTTGACGGAATGAAAGCTAAATTAGAGCAATCTATTTCCGCACAAAAGGACGAAATCCAGCGATTAGAAGAAGAGTACGAAAAACTCAATAGAATAGTCGAACAGGGTAAACAAATCGCCCAGTCAAGCGGAAAAGCGGAAGATTCGGCATACCTAGAGGCTTTAAGTAAAGCTAATCAAGATTTGGCGATTAAAAAAGCCGAATTAGCTAAAGCAAACGAAAAACTAACCAAGTCAGAAGATGATTTAAAAACAATCATTGGTCAAGTTCCCGTTGCTGAATTTCACGACAAATTAAGAAGTTTATTGCCAACCTTGGATATGTCTAAGGTTAATATCGACAACATCGGATTCTCGCTTGATGATTTAAATCGTATTTTCCCAAGTGCAGAAAGCGGTGCAGCATCTATTACAAGTGCGGTCGAGCGAATGGGTGCGATGGCTATTTTGGTGGCTAGCCAGTTCAATGCTCTAGGGCTTAGCGTTCAAAGTGCTTTAAGTGATAAAGCAACTAAGTTAATCGAGCGAAACAATCGCCAAATCGCAATTAATAAAGAAACCGACCCAACCAAGAAACGCAGACTTCAAGCTGAAGATAACGCATTAAATAGCGGCTTTGAAAAAGATTCTGCTGATTTTTCTGCGGTGGTTGATAGTAACTTTGCCTTATTAGGCTCTCAATCTATTAGCAAATCTGGCTCATCTAAGAAATCAAAAGGCGGTAAATCTGGCGGCTCTAAAGTTGATTATGTGAAACAGTTCACAGACCAACTAAGCGAAATGGAACGCAGGCTTTCAGAAATCCGAGCAAATGCTCAAGATATTTCTGTATTCGGTCAAGTCAGTCAGTATCAAGAGTTGAACAAAATCACTCAAGATATAGCTGCAAATGGCGAGAAATACGCTCATTTTGGCGCCGATGGATTAGCCAAACTTAAAGATATGGCTGCTCAAATTGATGCCGAACAACAAAGCGTAGCAATCGCACAATTTACCTATGATAACGGTGAAAAATTGCGAGCGATGGAGTTTGAGCTTGAGTTGCTTGGTAAAACAAGACAAGAGCAGGAATTAATCCAATACAATCATCAATTAGACCTTGAGGCGGCTAGATTAAAAATCGGAATGTCACAAGAAAACATTGCTAAACTTGATGAGGAAATCGCAAAACTAAAAGAGCGTAGAGCGGTAATTCAGGAAACTGAAAATAAACGCAAATCAGACCCGATCGCAGGTATCAAAGACGGTGTAAACCAAATCCAAGACACCGTTGGTGATGTAGCTGGAAATATCTCGCAAATCACTCAAAACGCTTTCAATGGTATGTCAGATGCTCTAACTAACTTTGTTGTAACTGGTAAAGCAGACTTCCGTTCTATGGCACAGTCAATCTTGAAAGACATTTCATCAATGATTGTGAAAATGATGATTTTCAATGCTATCAAATCTGCTGCGAGCTCCTTTGGATATTCTGATGGTGGTTATGTTGGTTTTGCTAGTGGTGGTTACACTGGCGATGGTGGCAAATATCAGCCTGCTGGTGTTGTTCATCGTGGCGAATACGTCATCACCAAAGAGGCGACGTCAAGACTAGGGATTGGCTTTTTAAATCACCTTAATTACGGTCGTGGATATGCCACAGGTGGCGCAGTCGGCTCTATTCCGTCAACTGGTTACAGACCAATGGCTGGTGGCAGTATTTCTGTTAAAGTGATTAACAATGGCGAGCCAGTCAATGCGAATGTAGAGCAAAGACAGCGAAACGGTGAAACTGAAATCACAGTAGAGCTAATCCGTCAAATAGCGCGAAACGAAACCAACGGTATTATTTCAAATAATATGCGTTCTGGTGGTGTGTTTGCTTAAGGGGTGAATATGGACACATTTAAATGGTGTATCAGACCTGATTTTCAGGTTGATAACGAGCCAACAGTGAACACGATTGAGTTTGGTGATGGATATACTCAACGCCAATTACAAGGCATTAACAGTTTACTCCGTTCTTATTCTGTATCGATCAAGGTTAAAAATAAAGACCGCTTAGAAGTGGATGAATTCTTTAAACGACACAAAGGAATTCATCCATTTTTATTTAAAGACCCGTTCACTGGTAAAAACATCAAGGCTGTTTGTAGTAAATGGCCTGCTAAGATGGATTTAAACTTCACAGAGTTCACTTGTGATTTTGTTGAGGTGCCATAATGCCACAACTAATTAGCAACAAATTCAAGTTAGACCTTGCCAAACTAGAGCAAAACGCACTGATTGAGCTTTTTGAAGTGGATTTGCGTGGTTTGAAAGACAATGACGGTATAAATGGTGAACTCTATCGATTTTATGCCGGCACTAACGAAAAATCACAATCTATCGTATGGCAAGGCAAGACTTATGAGCCATTTGCTGTTAAAGCTGACGGGTTCGAAATGTCAGGCAGTGGCCCAAGCAACCGACCAACATTAACACTAGGAAATGTTGGTGGGTTTATTACCGCACTTTGTAATCGATTTGAACAGTGTTTAGGAGGTGTAGTTAGACGTAGATTGGTCTATATGCACTATCTCGATGCAGTTAATTTCCTAGATGGCAACAAACAAGCCGACCCATCGCAAGAAGTATTGAGCTATTTCTTGATTGAGCAATTATCCTCACTCAATCGAGACGTGGCTCAATTTACTTTAGCTTTACCGTCTGAGACCGATAACGCATTAATCGGACGAATGATTACCTCTACTTGTAATTGGCTGTATCGTGGCGTTGAGTGCGGTTATACAGGGCGAGCAGTGGCAGACGAAAAAGACCAACCAACAAACGATCCGAAAAAGGATAAATGTAGTGGCTTGCTGACAGGTTGTAAATTAAGAAACAACACGCACAACTACGGTGGGTTTGTCAGTGTTGATAAGTTGGGGTAGAGAATGGACGGTAAACTACACAACGAGATAATTAAATACTCAAAATCAAAAGAACCACAGGAAAGCTGTGGTTTTGTTGTTTTGGTAGACGGTGAAAAAGTCTTTATGCCTTGCGAAAACGTAGCAGAAGATAAGGAAAATCACTTTGAAATCACGCCAGAAGATTACATTGCGACAAGTGAGAAAGGCGAGATTGTGGCATTGGTCCATTCGCACCCACAAGGTGAGCCAAAACTTTCTCAGTCAGACTTACAAACTCAACTCTACAGCCAGTTAGATTTCTGGCTGGTATGTGATGAGCAAATTCATATTTTCCCAAAAATCCCATTTTTAATCGGTCGTGAGTTTAATCATGGCGAAATGGATTGCTACACGCTATTCAGGGACTTTTACCGCTTATCTGGTTGTGAATTGCCTGACTTCGAGCGCCCTGATTATTGGTGGGAAGATGGTTTAAATCTCTACTTAGACAATATGGAAAGGTGCGGATTTGAGCAAGTTAAAGAGCCTCAAGTCGGTGATGTGATTTTGATTAGCGTAGGGGCAAACGTGCCGAATCACGCAGCAATCTATATTGGCGAACAAATGGTATTGCATCACGCGCCAAAACGCCTATCTAAGCGTGATTTGTACGATGGTTACTGGCTCAAACATACTCACAGCATTTGGAGATACAAAGAATGGTCAACGTTAGATTTTACGGTTCCCTTAAACAGTTTGGAACTGAATTTAGGCTAGATTGCAAAACGCCGGCCGAAGTCGTTCAAGCTCTCACAAGTCAAATTCCAAAGTTAAGACAATTCATTCAGAAAGGCTTATTTACCGTAAGAGTTGGACGAGAGTATCTAGATAATCGCCATCTTGAGCAAGGCTTAAACCAATACTTAAAAGATGACTCAACGGTTCACTTCACGCCAGTTTTAAAAGGCTCGAAGAAGGCAGGATTATTCCAAACGATTGTCGGTGCGGTGATGGTTGTTGTTGGTGCATTTACCTCTTGGGCTGGTGGCGCAGCGTTAATCGCTGGTGGTATCGGGTTAATGGCTGGTGGTGTGGCTCAAATGCTCACCAAAATGCCGTCAATGTCCACTGGTAAAGATGCCGAAAGAAAACAATCAACCAGCTTTTCTAATTTATCAAATATGGCGGCTCAAGGTCGTCCAATGCCTCTCGCTTATGGACGGATTAGAGTTGGCTCACTAATTATCTCGCAAGGTGTTGAGACGATGGATATTGAGCGACAACCTCCAGAAGAAAAGAAAGGCAAGATAGTACCAAGATTTAGAAATAGGAGTTAGGCAATGGGTAAAGGTGGCGGTGGCGGTCATACGCCTGTTGAGGCCAAAGAAACGAGCCGAAGTAAACAGCTTGTCAAAATTGTTGAAGTCATTTCTGAGGGTGAAGTTGAGGGTTTAGCTGATGGAATGAAATCGGTTTACTTTGATAATACACCAGTTCAAAACAAAGACGGCTCCTATAACTTTAATAATGTCCAATTAGAGGGGCGAGTTGGTAGCCAAGTTCAAGATGTAATTGCTGGTTTTAACACTTCCGAGAAAGAGGTTAGTGTTGGAACACAAGTTAGAAAGAATTTGCCGATTACTCGAACTGTTGCAGACAGCAAGGTATCTCGATTACGTTTAACTATTGGTGTTCAATCTCTATTTAGTCAAAATGAAAATGGCGACACAAACGGAACAACAGTTAATCTTGTAATCACTATTGGTTCACAATCTTATCCTGTTTCAATCAGCGGTAAGTATAGCTCTCAATATCTACAACAACACACTTTCGATAATCTGCCTCCAGTTCCCTTTACCGTTAAGGTGGAGCGAGTAACGGATGATAGTAAGTCACAGAGACTACAAAACAATACGGTTTGGTCAAGCTACACCGAGATTATCGACACAGAGTTTACCTATCCAAACACCGCCTTAATCGGGGTTAAGTTTGATTCTGAGTATTTTAGCAATATCCCAGCTCGCACCTATGACTTATTAGGCTTACGAGTAAAAGTGCCGAGCAATTACGATACACGTACTCGTAAATACACGGGAATGTGGGATGGTACTTTTAAAACAGATTGGACCGATAATCCAGCTTGGATTTTATACGATGTAGTCACAAGCAAGCGTTACGGATTAGGCAATAGATTAGGTGAGTTTGGTGCTGATAAATGGACTTTATACCAAGTCTCTCAATATTGTGACCAGTTAGTACCAGACGGTTTCGGTGGCCAAGAGCCTCGATTTACTTGTAATGCCTGGCTAACAGAACAGCGTTCCGCCTATGATGTGATTAATGATATTTGCTCAATCTTCCGAGCAATGCCAGTCTGGAACGGTCAACAGCTAACTGTTGTAATGGATAGACCGTCAGATCCAGTTTGGACATACACTAACGCAAACGTAGAGAAAGGTGAGTTTAACTATACATTCTCCGCTAAAAAAGCACGACATAACGCCATCCAAGTCGAATATGCCGACAAGGATAATGGCTATGAAAAGGCGATTGAATACGTTTCCGATGATGAATCAATCCGCAGAAATGGCTTAAACGTTAAGAAAATAACCGCCTTTGGTTGCACTTCTCGAGGACAAGCACATCGCACAGGTTTATGGTTGCTACAAACTGAAAAACTAGAGACTAAAACAGTTAACTTTGTAGTTGGTGCAGAGGGCTTAATGCACGTGCCAGGCGACATTATCAAAGTCGCTGATACGTATTACGCAGGCACCAATGTTGGCGGTCGAGTTTTATCGGTGAGCGGCAAAAAAGTTACTTTAGACCGAGAAATCTCAGTCGATGGTAATAGTTACTTTAGCTATATCAACGCTCAAGCAAAACACCAAGACATCAAGATTGTATCTGTAAATGGTGCTGAAGTTACTTTAGAGCAAGAACCAGCAGGACTAGAGGCTTATGGCGTATGGTCGTTAAGCACTCAACAAGTAACAAGCCAATTGTTTAAAGCCTTATCCGTTAAGGAAGAAACCAAAGGTAAATACACCATTACAGCCTTGCAGCACGAACCACAGAAAGAGGCGATTGTTGATAACGGGGCGAAGTTTGAGCCTAAAGCAACATCAATCCTTGCCGTGCCACAAGTTAGTAACATCGGTGTAACGGTTAATCCTGACGGTAGTATCTCGTTTGCCAGCTATGTAACAGGCGGTAATGGTGTTATTAAGTATGATTTTCGCATCTACAAAGACGGTGCATTGTACGATATCCGATTAGGTCAAACCTCACCAAATCTAAATCTAGACGGTCTAGAAAATGGTGAATACTCAGTCTTAATCCAAGTTAAGAATGAGAAAGGGCAAGTATTAAGCGAAAGAACACAAACCTTTGTTATTGATAAACCTCCAGCACCAACAGGCGTAAGAGTAACGGGTGGACTAGGCAATATCACAATCGAATGGGATTGGATTAACGATGCCACAGCGACAGAGATTTTTGTTAGTGAGACAGATGACATTAAAACCGCTACACGCTTAACAAGAGTTACTGCGAGAATGTACTCGCACGAGGTCGGAGCTAAACAGGTTAGATACTACTGGTTAAGACATACTCGAGGTGTGAACGTTGGCCCATTTAGCCAACAAAGCGGACTACGTGGCGAAAGTGCGGTAGATATTGATGCAGAGTTGGAAGTGTTAAACAAAAAACTCTCTCAAAATATCGTAAACGAAGTTATTGACACAGCTCTACCAGCTAGAAATCTTGACTTAATCAAGACGGTTAATGGTTTAAACACTGGCGAATATCAAGGTCACAAACAGGTTTACAACACCGCAGATGGTAAACTTTACACCTGGAACGGTAGTAGATACCTTGAAAATGGAATTGATATAAACGGTGTCCAGATTAAGACAACTCAATTAGTTGGTACTTTGCAAGCTAATCAGATTGGAGCGAATACAATCGGAGCGGGTGCGTTACAGGCTGGGGCGGTGCGAGCCGAACACATGGCAGCAGGGCAGATTACCGCTGATAAAATGGCTATTGGGCTTGGCGGCAATCTACTTTATAACCCTATTTTCGACAATAATGCTTATGGGTGGGCGGAAAATAGAGGCAATGGCAGTTTAGCAGGACAAACAACAAGCCTAGTAAGGCGAACAAGCGCCAAGTTTAACGGATTGATTACCAATGGATCGGTCCTTATTGCTGAAGTTAAAGCTAACTCTAATGTGTCAAGCTGGTGGCAAGTTGCATCACAAGTAGTGAGAGTTGTGCCAAATCAAAGATATTGTCTGTCGGCTTTTATCGACGCCTGGGCTTGCACTGGCGAACTAATGGTGCAAGAAGTTAGTAGCGATGGCAAAACATGGGTGAGAGACTTTGCTTTTTCTGGGCGCAGAGGAAGGGGTATCTCTGGGTATTCGCAATTTGGCAAGATGGAGGAGGGCTCTGGCAGTATCGAGTCGTCAACTCGTAGCCATGTGTTTTTTAATGCTCCTAGCTCTGGCTATGTGTCAGTTGTTTGCATTATGCGTGATATACAATCAGCTAGTGTATTAAAAATAGCAAACCCAATGCTAGAAGAGTGTACAGAGTACACAACTCAACCTAGCTCATGGCAAAATGCAGGTGTAACAGCTATCCACGGTGGCTCGATTGTTACCAAATCAATCACTACTCAACAAATGGCGGCTAATAGCATCACAGCCAATGAGATTGCAACTGGTGCAGTAGCTGCGAAACATATCGCAGCAGGCAGTATCGGAGCAGACCATATTGCCACACGGTCATTAACCTCTGATAAGCTTAATGTATCCAGTCTTTCTGCGATTAGCTCAGATATTGGTCGGATTAATGCAGGCGATATTACAGGGGTTAATATCCACGGTAACAATATCAACGGTAATAATATTTCAGGTGGAACAATCACTGGTACAACCGTAAATGGTGGCTCTATCAAAGGCTCTGTAATTGAGGGTGGCACTATACGAGGTGCTAGATTAGAGGGGGCGACTGGTAAATTCACAGGAACGCTTGAGGTTAATCAGTTGGTTGGTGGTAATTTGTGCGAGGTGTTTATTGCTAGGGTTTATAAAACTATTGATTTTTATCAAGCGTGGATAAATATATCCGCGTCACCGGTCAAGCGTGTTTTCTTTATCGTTAATTCGCATAAAACATTCACGGTTGAGGCTAATCAATCGCATAGGTATTTATATACGCACCACGGAGAAAATACACCGCCAGAGTTTTTTGATGTTGGCGGTGGCGCCCCAAAAATCTGCGTTACAGCATATGCAGTATCAAACACAACAACAATGACACAAGTCTAGGAGCAAATATGACAACATTCAATAAAATCTTAAACCAAATGTATTCAGCAATCGCTGCATACTCAAAGCAAGAAGATGGCTCAATCAACGCCAAGTATGTATTAGGCACTGGTGAAGATAGTGACGGCTCTGTGACTAACTTCACGCCTATTATCTCTGATTACAAATGGATTGATGCGACAGCGGCCAAAGAGTTGATGAGCAAACCATTAACTAAAGACGATATTGGCAAAACAACCGAGCAAATCGAATTAGCTCGAATCTATGCTTATCTGAAAGAAAACGGTCAAATTGTAATCTAATCAACATTAAACTAAGCAAACCGCACTTTGAGCAATCTTAGTGCGGTTTTTTATTGGAGCAAAAATGGAAAACATTGAGCTAGAAACAGTGCGTGGTGATGATGACGGATGGACTTTTGAAATCCTAGAGGATGACGAGCGGAAGAGTGATTTAACTGGTAGTCGATTTGATATGTGGATTGAGCCAAAGAAAGGCGAAATCATCAAGCTATCAACCGAAACAGGTGAGATTGCTGTGAGTGAAAATCTAGTAACCGTTACGTTATCACACGACAAGACGCTGGGGGCGAAGTGGGAAACTGCAAGCTGGGATTTGCAGTGTACAAGTCCGCAAGGATTAATTAGAACGCTCGCAGGTGGTGAATTCACGCTTATCCACGATATAACGGAGGCGAGATGATTATTAGATTAGTTAAACGCTCAAGACCTAATATCAAGGTTAAAGTGCGTTTAATAAAAGAGATTGGCGATAGAAAGGAAAAAATCCCAACTCTCGAAGAACTAAAAACTTTTTACAATATAGGAGCTTTATAGAATGGCAGCACAAGAATTTCACCAAACACTCACAGCATTTGCCGAATTCGTAGGTGAGAAAGATAAGGAAATTACTAAACTTATCGGCAACCTAACAACTTTAAGCACGACAGAAAAAACAAATCTTGTTGGTGCAATCAATGAATTATTTCAATCCATAAGAAGCCTATCTGGTAGTGCGGCAGGTATTAATGACAGCGCAACCAATGAAACTTCAACGCTATCCGCTAAGAAAATCCTTGAGCTTGTAAGTCAAGCGAAAACAGAGGCTAAAAGCGAAATCTTAGGCGGTAACGTAGCGGCTGAATTAGACACTATTAAAGAGCTTGCCGATGCGTTAAGCGGTATGAAAACAGGTGAAGATGGCTTGAATAAGCTTATTCAAAAAATCTCACAAGCTAATGAAGCATTAACCACTCTTAATCAGAAATTCACTGCTCTTGATAGCGTGAATTTAAAAGAAGCTTACAATCGAGGTTATAATAAATAATGACACTTCAAGCGAATATATCAGAATTCGCTGAATTCATGGGAACTGAAATTAAGCGAATTGAGAAGAAAATTCCAGAAGGTGGCCGCGGCAGTCAATCTAGTGATTCAATGATAATTACTGGAAATGGTAGGCCAGATAAACCTGACACAACAGGCGACGTATTAAATGGCGTTGCAAATAAGATTAAAGGTAACGAGCCAAACGGAACCCTTTATAATTCAACAAACGGTGCAGGCGTTGGGGCGTACTTGTGGCAGAAGCAGAATAATAAATGGGTTGTTATTTCTGGCGACACTGGCTCTAGACGAATGAGTAGAGATAGTGTGAATATTAAAGAGGGAAGTATAACCCTAAGACGAGTGAACAATACAGTTGAGTGTTCTTTCAGTAAAGGTCGTTGGGATACTATCTCTTTTTACGGAAGTAGCAATCCTAAATTTACACGAAAAAACCACGCCAAACGAATGGATATTCTACCTAATAACAAAATACCATTCGGCTTTCGCACTAGTATACCTGTTATGCTCCCGTTTTATAGCGATGACGGTGATGAGATTGCAACTGTGTATGTTGCTAGTATAGGTGATAGAGCTTATATTGAGTTGAGGTTTAGGGACAAAGTGCCAACAGCCGACCTTGATTATATGCGTATGCCTGTTATCAGTTGGATAACAGACGACCCATTCCCAGAGGTATTGCCTTAATCTAGAAGTTCAGCGACTTCCTCCATATTCGGGGCGTAATAGACATTTTGAAGTATACGAATGTCTTTATGCCCTGAGATTTTCGCCAAAGTCATTACATCCACTTTCTTGGCTAATCTTGTCAAAGCCTCTCGTCTAGTATCGTGAAAACGTAAATGCTCACACATTGCCATTTTCTTAATCTTTCTGAAAGCGGCATCAAGCGAACGAGTATCTAATTGAAAGCACAAACCAGTATTTCCGACTTCTTTTTTTAATCTTCCAAGAATAGCCACAGCGTTTCTTGTCAGCGGAACAGTCCGAGAAGTGCCATTTTTCGTTATTGGCAGATAAGCAGTTCTTTTCTCTAAATTCACATTATCCCAAGTCAAACCACAAATCTCACCAGCTCTCATTGCTGTTTCAATAGCAAACAACATAGCTGCACCACTTCTTGCTCTGATTGTTTTAAGTGTATCGTTATAACCGCTAACAAACAGAATTCTTTCTATCTCTTCATCAGAGTATCTTTGCGTTCTTGGCTCGCTGCCTTTTGGCAAAACTAAGCCTATCATCGGATTTTTTTCGATATAATTCCAACGTTCGACTGCTACGTTAAAAATGTTTCTGATAGTGGACAATTCTCGTCTTATGCTTTCACCACTAACTTCTTTTTCTCTTTCTGCTATCCATAATTCAAAATCTTTTCTCGTTACATCACCGATAAACTTATTACACATCGGATGTCTGGCGAATTTGTTCAATCTTAACGTTTCGTGGCGTATTCCTCGTTTAGTTGGCGTAATTTCTCGCAAATAACGCTCTACAACGTCCGCTAAGATGGTTTCAGGCTGCAATCCTTGTTCTTGTAGCTCTAATTTCTTTTCTTCTTCTAAGGCCCATTGAGTGGCCTCCGCTTTCGTTTTACAAGTTTTAGATTTTCTAATTCCGTTTTTATAAATCTCTACTCGCCATTTATCACCACGTTTCCGCATCGTAGCCATATATCACCTCACACTTTTAATTGGCGTAATCGCACAAAATTTTGCGTAATTTTGGCGTAATCAATGACTAAAAATATATAAAAATAACTAAAAGTTGGCAATATTCTGGACCTGAAAATTTAGTGATTGATTGTGTTAATTGTGTGTAAGTGATTGATTTTTGAAGTGAATTTCAGGAAAGAAAAAAGCCAGTAGAAATTTACTGGCTTTGATAGGTGGTGCGACTAGCTGGACTCGAACCAGTGACCCCCACCATGTCAAGGTGGTGCTCTAACCAACTGAGCTATAGTCGCGCAAAAGATGTGGCAGATGATAAACAGTTTTAAGGATGAAAACAAGAGGATTTGTTTTAAGTTAAATTTAGCTGCTAAAAAAATAACCAAAATCTGATTTAAAAAGTCTCAGTAGTTATTTTGATTTTGTACAGGTTTAAGCGTATAATGCGCAGCGTTTTTTATCTCGGATGAGCCGAAATTTAAAAAAGCTTTAGTAAATTGTAACCATTTGTGGAGTTTAGATAATGTCTAGAAAATTAAGAAGAACGAAGATTGTATGTACAATGGGTCCAGCTACAGACCGCGATAACAATCTTGAAAAAATTATCGCAGCAGGCGCTAATGTTGTACGTATGAACTTTTCTCACGGTACACCAGATGATCATATTGAGCGTGCTGAGCGTGTTCGTGCGATCGCGAAAAAATTAGGTAAAACCGTGGCAATTTTAGGTGACTTACAAGGTCCTAAAATTCGTGTTTCTACTTTTAAAGACGGCAAAATTTTCTTAAATGTTGGTGATAAATTTATTCTTGATGCTGAATTACCAAAAGGTGAAGGTAATCAAGAAGCTGTTGGTTTAGACTATAAAACACTTCCACAAGATGTTGTGCCAGGCGATATTCTTTTATTAGATGACGGCCGTGTTCAATTAAAAGTACTTTCTACTGATGGTGCAAAAGTATTTACTGAAGTGACAGTTGGCGGTCCATTATCGAACAATAAAGGGATCAACAAATTAGGTGGTGGCTTATCTGCAGATGCATTAACTGAAAAAGATAAAGCTGACATCATCACTGCTGCTCGTATCGGTGTAGATTACTTAGCGGTATCTTTCCCACGTTCAAGTGCAGATTTAAACTATGCGCGTGAGTTAGCAAAACAAGCTGGTTTAGATGCGAAAATCGTTGCTAAAGTTGAACGTGCTGAAACCGTAGTTGATGAAGCAGCAATGGATGATATCATCCTAGCTTCAGATGTAATCATGGTTGCACGTGGTGACTTAGGTGTTGAAATCGGTGACCCTGAATTAGTTGGTGTACAGAAAAAATTAATTCGTCGTTCACGTCAATTAAACCGTGCGGTAATCACTGCAACTCAAATGATGGAGTCAATGATCAGCAATCCAATGCCAACTCGTGCAGAAGTAATGGACGTGGCAAATGCGGTATTAGATGGTACTGATGCGGTAATGCTTTCAGCAGAAACTGCAGCAGGTCAATACCCAGCTGAAACTGTAGCGACAATGGCTCGCGTATGTTTAGGTGCAGAAAAAATGCCTAGCATCAATGTTTCTCATCACCGTTTAGATCGTGAGTTCAGAGATATTGAAGAATCCGTAGCAATGTCTGCGATGTATGCAGCGAACCACTTAAGCGGTATTGCAGCAATCATTACATTAAGCCACTCTGGTCGTACACCATTATTAATGTCACGTATTAGCTCAGGTCTACCAATCTTTGCACTTTCTCGTGTTCAAGAAACCTTAAACCGTTGTGCATTATACCGCGGTGTCACACCAGTTCATTTTGATGGTGAATCTCGTAGCTCTGCAGGTGCAAAAGCAGCGATTAACCTATTAAAAGAAAAAGGTTATTTAGTTTCAGGTGATCTTGTTTTATTAACACAAGGTGATGAATCAGAAGGTACAACTAACGTTTGTCGTACTTTAACTGTTGAATAATCAACATTCCTGAATGAAAAAGAGCGGTGGATTTTTCCACCGTTTTTTTATGTCTAAAATATTGAAAATATTGACCGCACTTTTTTCTTAAAACCACCTCGTATTTGCGGTATCATAAGCACAGTTTTTAGTTTAAATTGAAATCCTTATGGCATCACAACGACAAATCCAATCTTCCGATCATAAAACTGAACAAGTTAGCATCCCGCCTCATTCTACTGAAGCTGAACAAGCCGTTCTTGGCGGTATTATGTTGAGTAATCAGCATTGGGATGGGATCGCTGAAAGAGTCATAGCTGAGGATTTTTACACTTTTGCACATAAAGCCATCTTCCAAACTATGGAAGAATTAATGCGTAACCAAACGCCGATTGATTTAATCACCCTTGATCAAGCCCTTAAAGCCAAAGGCATTAGTGATTCCGTAGGTGGTTTTGCTTATCTCGCTGATCTTTCTAATAACACCCCAAATGCTATTAATATTTTGGCTTATGCCGAAATCGTACGTGAAAAAGCGATTTTGCGTGAGCTTATTGCAGTGGGGAATCGTATTGCAGAAAACAGTTATTCCCCAAAAGGCAAAGACATCAAAATGGTGTTGGATGAAGCTGAAAGGGAAGTTTTTGCGATCGCTGAAAAACGGAGTTCTTCAACAGAGGGCCCTCAAAACGTGCTCAGTGTGTTGGAAAGCACCATTGCTCGAATTGAAACCTTAGGTAAGCTTGAAAATCATAATGGTGTGACAGGGGTCACAACGGGTTTTGTTGAGTTAGATAAGAAAACAGCAGGTTTACAGCCTTCCGATCTCATCATTGTGGCAGCACGTCCTTCCATGGGTAAAACCACATTTGCAATGAACCTTTGTGAAAATGCCGCCATGGCAAGTGATAAGCCTGTATTGGTATTCAGTTTAGAGATGCCTGCTGAGCAAATTATGATGCGTATGATTGCCTCTCTAGCTCGCGTGGACCAAACCAAAATTCGTACTGGCCAAAACTTGGAAGAGGCGGAATGGAGCAAAATAGCCAGCGTGTTTGGGATGTTTAAGCAAAAAAACAATCTTTATATTGATGATTCATCGGGTTTAACCCCAACAGAATTGCGTTCTCGCGCACGTCGAGTGTATCGCGAAAATGGTGGATTGAGCATGATTATGGTGGATTACCTTCAATTAATGCGCGCACCCGCATTTTCAGATAACCGTACCTTAGAGATCGCCGAGATTTCTCGTTCTTTAAAAGCATTAGCGAAAGAATTAGAAGTCCCGGTTATTGCACTTTCCCAGCTTAACCGTACGTTGGAACAACGAGCAGATAAACGTCCGGTAAACTCAGACTTGCGTGAATCAGGCTCTATCGAGCAGGATGCTGACTTGATTATGTTTATTTATCGTGACGAAGTGTATAACGATAATTCTGAAGATAAAGGTGTTGCTGAAATCATTATTGGTAAACAACGTAACGGTCCGATTGGTCGTGTACGTTTAGCATTTAACGGTCAATTCTCACGCTTTGATAACCTTGCCGAACAGCGTGAATACAGAGATGATTATTAGACAAGATAGAACGGATTAGAAAAATGAACGTAAAACCGGCAACAGCGAAAATCAGTTCGCTTGCCTTAAAACATAATTTACAAGTTATTAAAGAAAAAGCGCCACATAGCAAAATTATTGCGGTAGTAAAAGCAAACGCATATGGTCATGGTGTGGTATTTGTCTCATCTGCTTTAGAAAGCATGGTAGATTGCTTTGCCGTAGCGCGTTTAGAAGAGGCGTTATCGTTACGCTCTAACGGTATTATTAAACCGATCTTATTGCTAGAAGGCTTTTTTGATGAAAAAGATTTACCCATTATTGCGGTAAATAATATTGAAACGGTGGTTCATAACCGTGAACAGCTTGAAGCATTAAAACGAGCTGTGGTACCAAGTCCAATCAAAGTTTGGTTGAAGATTGATACTGGTATGCACCGTTTAGGTGTGTCGCTTGATGAAGTGGATTATTTTTATCAAGAGCTGAAAAAACTTCCTCAAATTCAACCGCACTTAGGTTTTGTGAGTCATTTTAGCCGTGCTGATGAGTTAGATTCAGATTACACTCAAGTTCAGTTAGATCGTTTTCTTCAAGCCACAAAAAATAAAGAGGGTGATCGAACTATCGCTGCATCCGGTGGGATTTTATTCTGGCCAGAGGCTCACTTAGATTGTATTCGACCAGGGATTATTATGTACGGTATTTCACCAACGGATACTGTCGGGGCTGAATTTGGTTTAACTCCCGTGATGAATTTAACATCATCTTTGCTTGCTGTACGTGAACATAAAAAAGGTGAACCTGTTGGCTATGGCGGTATTTGGACGAGTCCGAAAAATACTAAAATTGGCGTGGTTGCCATTGGTTATGGTGATGGATATCCGCGTGATGTGCCAGAAGGTACGCCAGTTTATCTAAACGGTCGAATTGTTCCTATTGTCGGTCGCGTCTCAATGGATATGCTAACGGTAGACTTAGGCGCAGATAGCCAAGATAAAGTCGGTGATGAAGTGATTTTATGGGGTAAGGAATTACCAATTGAAACGGTAGCTAAATACAGTGGTATTTTAAGCTATGAATTGATTACAAAATTAACCCCTCGTGTTATAACAGAATATGTCGATTAATTGTTTTTGCAAGAAAGCAAAAATGTAAAGAATTCAATTTTTAAAAGGAAATATTCATGAAAAACATCAATCCAACCAATACACAAGCGTGGAAAGCGCTTGAAGCTCACCAATCTCAACTGGCTCATACCACGATTGCTGATTTGTTTAAGCAAGAAGAAAATCGTTTTAATGACTATTCTTTAACTTTTGAAAATCAAATCTTAGTAGATTTTTCAAAAAATAAAATTAATCAAGAAACCCTCAAATTACTTCGTCAATTAGCCAAAGAGTCTGCATTAGATGAAGCGATTAATGCCATGTTTACAGGCGAAAAGATTAATCGTACAGAAAATCGAGCTGTATTACATACCGCACTTCGTAACCGTTCAAATACACCTGTCTATGTAGATGGTAAAGATGTGATGCCAGAAGTGAATGCCGTATTAGCGAAAATGAGTGCGTTCTGTGAGCGTGTGATTTCAGGTGAATGGAAAGGTTATACGGGAAAAGCGATTACTGATGTGGTGAATATTGGTATCGGTGGTTCAGACTTAGGCCCTTACATGGTGACTGAAGCGCTTCGTCCTCATAAAAATCACTTGAATATGCACTTCGTTTCAAACGTAGATGGTACACATATCGCTGAAACATTGAAAAAAGTGAATCCTGAAACGACACTTTTCTTAGTGGCTTCTAAAACCTTTACCACCCAAGAAACTATGACCAATGCAAATTCTGCGCGCGATTGGTTATTAGCGGCAGCGAAAGATAACAGCTCGGTGGCAAAACACTTCGCTGCGCTTTCTACCAATGGTAAAGCGGTAGCAGAATTTGGTATTGATACCAATAATATGTTTGAGTTCTGGGATTGGGTTGGTGGCCGTTATTCTTTATGGTCTGCAATCGGTCTTTCAATTGCACTTTCAATCGGCTTTGATAATTTTGAAGCGTTATTAAGTGGTGCGCATGAAATGGATAAACATTTCCGTACCGCGCCATTAGAAAAAAATATCCCTGCAACATTAGCGTTAGTAGGCTTATGGAATACCAATTTCCTTGGAGCACAAACTGAAGCAATTTTACCTTATGACCAATATTTACACCGTTTTGCGGCTTATTTCCAACAAGGTAATATGGAATCAAACGGTAAATATGTTGATCGTAATGGCAATGTTATCCGTGATTATCAAACCGGCCCAATTATTTGGGGCGAACCAGGTACAAATGGTCAGCATGCGTTCTATCAATTGATCCACCAAGGTACGATGTTAATTCCTTGTGACTTTATCGCGCCAGCACAAAGCCATAATCCGTTAGGTGATCATCACAGCAAATTGTTATCAAACTTCTTTGCACAAACTGAAGCACTTGCTTTTGGTAAAACCAAGGAAGAAGTTGAAGCAGAGTTTGTGAAAGCCGGTAAATCGTTGGATGAGGTAAAAGACATTGTGCCATTTAAAGTCTTTACCGGTAATAAACCAACGAACTCTATTTTAGTGCAAAAAATTACACCATTTGTTCTTGGCGCATTAATTGCGATGTATGAACACAAAATTTTTGCACAAGGTGTGATTTTCAATATCTTTAGTTTCGACCAATGGGGCGTAGAATTAGGTAAACAATTAGCAAACCGAATTCTTCCTGAATTGGCAGACAAAGAGAAGGTTTCAAGCCATGATAGCTCAACCAATGGATTGATTAATCAATTCAAAGCGTGGCGCTAAGATAATGTAAAGTAAAAGAGCGGTCAAAATTGACCGCTCTTTTTCATTTTACTAAACCGATTTGACTTTCCACATACAGCCTACGCTGATAAAAATTAATGCCACAGCGACATAAAAAACAGAGTTGTAATGCCAAATTTCTGCAATAATACCGGCAATAGGTCCTCCGATAATCCAACTACTTTTTGCTGCATTACTGAATAGCGTAGTGGCTGTGCCCATTTTAGTCGGCATTAAGTCTTGGAAATACACCATGCCAATCGTAGCGGTAATACCGATAAAAATCGCATTAAGCATTTGTAATCCGATAAGCTGCCAAGTTTGTTCAGCGAATAATAAACTTGAATAGAAGGCGAGGCCTGAAATTAAAGCAATCATCATCAAGCGTTTTTTACTGAAATATTTGGTGAGATAACCCGCAAATATCATCACAGGAATTTCCAATCCTGCAGCCGTCCCCATCAATGTTCCCGCCAGTTCTTTGCCTAAATGTAACTCATTAATCACAAATAATGGCATATTGATCAGATACATGCTGTTACATGTCCAAAGTAATAGGTTAGCGATGAACAAGTAAATCACACTTTTTCTTGGTGGCGTATTGTCTAAAATCTCTTGATTTTTGACCGCACTTTGACGAGGAATTTTCGGCAATAATTTGCTGACGCCTGCACATAGTAAAAAGGCAGAACCTGCCACCAAATACATGTAATCAAAGCCCCAGTTTAACGCAATGAAAAAAGAAAGCGGTGGCCCAACAATCCAAGCCAATGAGATTTGAGTTCGCATAATTGTGGTGAACATCACCGCTTCACGATGACTACTTTCAGCATATTCTCGCGCTAAAGCAAAAGATTGCGGATTAGCGGATGAACCTAGCCCTAATAGCGTTGTGCCGATAATAATTAACACATAATAATTTCGGCTATAAGCAAAAATCAGACAGCCCAGCACAGCAATCAAACAGCAAACAATCATCACTTTGCGGCGGTCATCTTGCTTATCAGAATATTTCGCCAGAATTTGGCTCAAGATAATGCCAATAATGGCATTGACGGAATAGAACAAGCCCACAAAAAAAGGCGAAACTTGAATCTCTTGAGAGAGATACAAACTCAAAGTCGGCGTTTGAAACGCAGAAGCAATCCCCGTTAAGAAGGCAATCAATAGAAAATTGAACGCCACAAGATTAGATGGTGTTGCGTTTTGTTGTTGAACAAACATAGTCATTACTTAATAAGAGAACATGGTTGAAAATAAAAGTGCGGTTAATTTTAACCGCACTTGAGTTGATTATTTGTCATATTGAATTGCTGGTAAATAACCAATCATTAAATCCAATGGACGGCTACAGCTTATTGTATTTTCTCTGTTCTCAATGAAAAATCTTGATGTCATCGCTTTTTCACCCTGATTAAAGAAAATTTCAATAATTGAACGATCAAAGAAAATTTCGACAGTTTGCAGATTTTCAACTTCGCAGAAGCGTTTGGTATCGAATTTTTCCATTAATTCGGTTTGTTCGCTTTGACTGCGATCTAAGCAAACCAAGCCATTTTCATAAGAAAGTAGTAATGATTGCCCTTTTTCATTTTGGAAGAAGGTTAAGTCAAAGGCTTGGTTATTTGCCTCAAATTTAAGATACGCACGATCTAAATTAGCAATATCCGCTTTTTCATTGAGATGAAGCGCAGAAAGTGTGGTCAGATTTTTGTATATTTTATCAATCGGGTGTTGATAAATTTTCGAACCTTCTAAACGCAATTCTCTTGGCAAGGTTAAAGCTGAGTGCCATTTAAATTTGTCTGTTGGATAAGTTAAATCTGGCAAACCAATCCAACCGAAAAGCACTGCGTGGGTTTTATTATCCAAACCGCCGAAGGTTTGTGGGGCATAGAAATCAAAGCCTTGATCTAACTCACTAATATATTCTGCTTCAAAGGTTAAATCTGTTAATTTCCCCACAGCATAAGTCGCATGATAATTATTTTGGAATTGATGCGCTTCCCGAGCTTTACCTTGTGGCGACCAAATAAAGACATCTTTATCACCGAGTTTCAGTAGGTCAGGGCATTCCCACATAAACACGTTTTTATTGTCAAAAGCAGGTAAGGAAAGTTCACCTAATAAACGAGGTGTATCTTCAAGATTGTCCATTTCAAAAATAATGGCTGTTCCTGTAAGGTTTTCTCGCTGTGCGCCACAGATAAAACGGATTTTACCATTTTCAGTAAAATACGGTTTAGGATCGCGAACATGCTCTGTATAACCTTCTGGAGCATTTTCAATTAACGGACGTTTGCTAAGCAATTTCCCATTAAGATCGAAAATCGCTAAATTTTGATAAGGTACGCGTTGATTATCACTTGGGCGACGAGTATTGCCAGTGTAGAACATGGCTAATTTATCACCGACTTTTAAAGCACCACCCGAATAACAGCCGTGAGACTCAAAAAGCTCACAAGGAATCAGATCATCCGCTGATTGGTAATGTTGGAAGTCTTTCGTGATTAAATGCTTCCAATGTTTCATCCCGTGAATTGCATCGAATGGAAACCATTGATAGAACAGATGATATTTCTCTCCATCGAAGATCAAACCATTCGGATCATTCATCAAGCCAGTTGGTGGGGCAATATGAAAGTGCGGTCGGAAATCCTTGTCTTTTTGCACGGTTTCAGCAATTTCCGCAAGTTCGTCTTTTTCTGCGGCTAGAATACTTTTGTATTTGCCATTATTGAAAATAATCATAATTTAATCTTATTTTGGTAAGGTATTTTTTAAGCAATCATAGCGTTGATTCATTGCTTCAGCCCATGTTTTTAATGATTTGATGGTTGCATGTTGTGAAGCATGAGTCCAAGCATCGCCGAATAATAGGAAATCAATCGCGCACACGGCATTTAATGTGCCGATATTTAATTCTTCACCAAAGATATCAATGGCTTTTTTGAGCTCAATTAAGCTTCGTTCTGTACGGTCAAAAATTTGTTGATGACGTTCAAGCCACCATTGCTCTTGTGGACGAAGACGTTTTTCTGGTACGACTGAGATTTCATTCTCTAAAATACCATCGGCTAAATAATGTAAACGGAGAATTTCCCAACGAGTCTCGCTGTTTCCATAAAGTGAAGGTTGCGTACCAATGTGATCGAGATATTCTGCAATGAGTGAACTGTTATAAAGCCATTCACCATTTTCTCGTTGTAATGCCGGTAAACGACCAAGAGGATTGTCTAAGTTATGTGGCGAGTTCTTATCTAAACTACTGGTTGCGAGGAGTAATTCAACATGATCTTGTAATTGATGATATTGCACTACAGCACGGGCTTTTCTAGCATAAGGGCTAGAGTTCGAATACCAAAGTTTCATACATACTTCCTAAATTATTTTCATAAATAAAAGGTGCAGCTATTTGCACCTTTGCACGCTAATTCGCTAAAAATGCAGCTAATTGTGTTTGGTTCGGTAAGGCTGACATTGCCCCTTTTGCTGTCGTAGCAAGGGCGCCACAAGCATTGGCTTGACGGATAATTTGCACAAGCACCTCATTTTCTTTCCAGTTTGGATGCTGTGAAAGTCCAGCAAGCAGACCACCAACGAAGGCATCGCCAGCACCCGTTGTATCAACCGGTTGTAAGGCTTTTCCGGCAATTACATCTTTCTTACCTTTTAAGTGATAGAGCGCGCCATCTTTACCTAGAGTCACGATAATCAATTTTTCAGGATAAAGTGCGGTCACTTTTTCAAAGGCTTTTTCAAGGCTGTCAGTATTGGTTAAAAGCGTTAATTCTTCTTCAGAGAATTTCAACACATCAGCTAGGGCAACCGCTTCCATTACTACAGTTTTCATTTCTTCTAAGCTTGACCAAAGTGATTCACGTAAATTTGGGTCAAAAGAGAAGAAACCGCCAGCAGCTTTAATTCGACGAATGGCTTCAAAAGTGGCTTCGCGAGATGGATTATTAATCAGCGCAATAGAGCAACAATGTAGCCATTCACCTTGTTGGAAAGGCGGTAAATCGCTAGCTTGTAGGAACTGATCCGCACTTGGGTTTACCATAAAGGTAAAGCTGCGTTCGCCATTATCTAAACCAACCACAACCGTAGAGGTACGATGTTGCGGATCTAAAATCATATGTTGTGTATTCACATTTTCCGCATTTAAGGTGTCTTGCATAAATTGGCCAAGGGGATCGTTACCTACGCGACCAATAAAGGCACTCGGGCTGCCTAATCGTGCCACGCCAACAGCCACATTTGCAGGCGCACCACCAGCACAGCGTAAATAATGATTTTCACCGTCAGGAATAAGATCGACAACCGCATCGCCTGTTACCCAGATTTTTTGGCTCATATTATTTTCCTTCTATTGTGGATATCAGTTAAAAAATAACCGCACTTAAAAAGAGCGGTCATTTTCATAGGTGTTTTATGCGATGGTTACGCGAGCGAACTTACGTTTACCTACTTGGTAAACATTCGTGCCTTTTGGTGCATTGGCTTTCATGTCTTCGACTTTTTCGCCATTGATTTTCACACCACCTTGTTTCGCTGAGCGAATCGCTTCAGAAGTAGAAGGAACCAGTCCTGCTTCTTTTAATAAGGTGGCTAAACCAATTTCGCCTTCAAAGGTGAATTCAGGCATTTCATCCGGCATCGCACCTTTTTGGAAACGGTTAATAAATTCTTGTTCAGCCGCCTCTGCCGCTGCTTCATCATGGAAACGTGCAATGATTTCTTTGGCTAGTAAAATCTTCACGTCACGTGGGTTTTTACCATTTGCTACTTCTGCTTTTAATTCAGCAATCTCAGTGAGTGGACGGAAAGAAAGTAAGTTGTACCAATCCCACATTAAGTCATCCGAGATCGACATGATTTTACCGAACATATCGCTTGGTGCATCTGTCACGCCGATGTAGTTGCCTAATGATTTAGACATTTTCTTCTCACCGTCTAAACCAACAAGTAATGGAAGCGTAATCGCTACTTGTGGTTTCTGACCGGCTGATTTTTGTAACTCGCGACCAACAAGTAAGTTAAATTTTTGGTCTGTACCACCAAGTTCCACGTCTGCTTCTAAAGCAACAGAGTCATGGCCTTGTAATAAAGGATAAATAAATTCGTGAATTGCGATAGGTTGATTGTTACCAAAACGTTTTTTGAAATCATCACGTTCTAGCATACGCGCTACGGTGTAGTTACTTGCTAAACGGATCATCCCTTCAGTACCCAATTTACCCAACCATTCAGAGTTGAATACGATTTTTGTTTTTTGTGGGTCTAGAATTTTGTAAATCTGTTCTTTATAGGTTTCCGCATTGCGAAGCACATCTTCGCGGCTAAGTGGTGGGCGAGTGGTATTTTTACCAGATGGGTCACCGACCATACCCGTGAAATCACCGATTAAGAAATAGACTTCGTGACCTAATTGTTGGAATTGACGAAGTTTGTTTAATACCACGGTATGCCCTAAGTGAATATCTGGAGCAGTAGGGTCTGCACCAAGTTTAATTTTAAGTGGGCGATTTTCTTTTAGTTTTTCGATTAAATCCGCTTCAGAAAGAATCTCATCAGTACCGCGTTTTAGTTCTGCGAGAACGGTATTAATATCAGTCATTCTATTTCCTAATGTTATTTTAATATTAAAGGCTACATTATAGAGAATATGGCTGAAATGAAAAGATTGAGATGAAAAAAAACGCCTATTTGTGGGGAAATAGGCGTGAAGTTGGAGTGATTATCTGTTTGTTTTTGGAATGCCTAGATGATAACTATTATCAAATACCTTGTCAACAACAAAATGAAAATAATTCGCAATTATTTTTTTAATCGATGTAAGGTACACTTTCTGTGAGAGAAAGTGCGGTCGGAATTCCATCTGAAATTTCAAATTTTCCCGCATAAGCATAAGCTTCAACGCCCTGAGATTTGGCGTCTTTTAAAAGGCGATCATATTCAGGATCTACAAACTCAGCGATTTTAAAACGATCGAAACCATCATGTAATCCAGCAAAGAGGACAACCGCTCGATGTCCTTGTTTTTTCATGGCTAAAAGCTCACGAACATGTTTTTGCCCACGAGTAGTCACCGCATCGGGAAACATTCCTAATGTACCTTTTACGAAGGTGATGGATTTCACTTCAACATAACAATCTGGTAAGTCCTCACCTTTAAGTAAGAAGTCGATACGGCTATTTTCTTCACCATATTTCACTTCAGGATAAATTTCATCATACATAGCGAGTTCTTTGATTTGTTTATTTTGCAAGGCTTCAAAGACTAGCTGGTTGGATCTGTGTGTGTTAATACAAACAAGCTGACCATTTGCTAATTGCGTTAATTCCCAACTGTGTGGATATTTGCGCGTTTGGCTATCAGAATGAGAATACCAAACGGTATCACCTTTTTCACCACAGCCAGTCATTGCACCAGTGTTTGCACAATGAATCGTGATCACTTCGCCATTTGGTAATTCAATATCAGTCAAAAAACGCTTATAGCGGCGAATTAATTTTGCAGATTGTAGGGTAGGGAGTTGCATGTGTGCCTTAAGACAAGTTTTTGTTTTATGTTATTTCTTTTTAATGATAATCTATTTTTTACAATATCAATCATTTTCTGTGTAATATAGTGTTGTACCACATGTTCTACATACATGAGCCAAAGCATATGGTTTATCGGAATCATATGGAGCATATTTATAAACTATGACAATAGCACTACCACCACATACATTACATTTTACATAGCCGTCTTTTACTAGAGTTGGATTGTTTTCTTTATAATTAAAAAAAGAATTCAGTTTAATTTTTTCTCTAAATTTTTTCTCCTTATTATGTAGGTTTAAAAATATCATAAAAAAAGAGAATACTATGATTAAACCTATTATGATAAAAGGTAAAATTTCTCTCATTATAAGCTCCTATTTTTTACATATTAAGTTATTTCTATTTTTAATGATTTATTAAAATATGATATTGGTTATCATGTAATAGATTGATGAGTAGTGTGGTTTTTATAAAAAAATAAATAAGAATTTAAGTTTGATTATGCTGGCTAATAAATATTAGATATTTCATAGTTAACGGCAGTTATTAGTATAACTTTATGTTATAAACTGCCGTACTTGCTTTTATTAGCATTTAGTAAATATTAAACAATTATTCAATTGCATATTCAATGGTCACGACTAAGCGCGCTTTTTTCTCAATCGTGCTTGTGTCGTAGCTACCCGTGTAAT